>Ga0209128_1000035_pt1 | contig 83919 bp, 72 predicted proteins | sample ETNvirnome_6_100_FD_184072 | JGI IMG/M metagenome (GOLD analysis project Ga0209128, IMG submission 184072) | Marine viral communities from the Pacific Ocean - ETNP_6_100 (SPAdes) (version 2) | ecosystem: Environmental > Aquatic > Marine > Oceanic | place: Pacific Ocean | collected 2013-06-19
ATTTAAACACGCCCACACCCTTAACGTATGGAAATAGTGGAGATTTCTTCAACCACCTTGCTCTGCCTGCGTACTTAGAGATATTTAAACTACCGGATATCCATGCATAAGGCGCACACGATTCGTATTTCCAAGCGCTTGAGTATAGTATCTTGTCACCGTGGTCATCACTGAACATTGTGTGAGCCATTTGTAATTGTTTTTGATTGCTGATACACACTGCTTTTTGTCCGACTGATTTTGCCTTACTAATTGTCGGCAGCATTAAAGCCGCTAGGATCGCAATAATAGCAATCACCGCTAGTAGCTCAATAAGCGTGAATCCTTTTTTCATCAATAGGGGTTCCAAGTTGGATGGCTACCCCAACTGTCATTCCAATACCAACCCCATGAAGCATACACCTTGCCGTCTATAGTGCGCTGATTCCCAGTTCTATTGTATCTACCTATACCTCCTCCTTGTCCTCCATACCATCTGTGATTATTGGGGTCTGGTACAATTGCTCTTTGTCTAAGCCAAGCTAAGTCTCTGTTATCAGGGCTTACTATTTTATCGGTATTAGTTGTAGGGTTCATTGCTTCGGATGATATATTTATCGTATCCTCCTCTAGCCATCTTCTAAATTCTACATGCGCATCTACAAAAGAAACAACAGAACCGTTATTGTGATAAACTCCGGGCCAGTCTTGAGAGAAAAAACTCTCACCGCCTTTGAGCGTTGGCGCTACTCTAAAGTTTCCAGCGTTAATAGATTGAGGTGGCATTTCGATAAAGGTAAACAACTGGCTAGCGTTGCGTACATCATCATATTCATGATGAACTTTATATTGGGTATCTGACAGCCAAGGCCACCCTGACCACCCGCCAACAAAAAGATTTATACTATAAGAACGAGGTCTGTTTATAATCTTGGAATTAACCGTGACAGTTGATTTGTCGCCCGGGCAATGATATATCCCCATGCCCGCGTAAGGCTTTAAGGGAGAAAAGAAAAGGGGTCTACGAGTTTGACCCCATGGGCCGTTACCGCTCATACTGTCAGCAACCCACGCCCACATACCGGTAGGCTCCCCTGCCCAAGCTGATGCGTAAGGAAACCTGTTTTCGTGATCACCCGCAAACTCTACGTAAGCGAGGTTAAGTTGTCGTTGATTGTTGATACATGCGGCCTGCCATCCGGTCTGCTTAGCAGAAGAGAGAGCGGGCAATAGTAACGCAGCTAGGATCGCAATTATCGCTATGACTACAAGTAGTTCGATTAAAGTAAAGCCTTTCTTCATACTTTGGTTGTTCCGTAGGGATAGTCGTAACGAGTAACTTTACCTCGTGCTTTGTTGAGTAACTTATGTAAAATTTTAAAAATGAAAAAATAAATCTTATACTTAAGAGTCTTTTCGTATTTGAGCTGCCTTTTTCGTGCGTCTTTCCATTTTCTGTCCTCCTCTTTTATTTGTCCAATAGTCCGTTGAATATAAAATTCCTCTAAATATTTAGCGTCAAGTTTGCCTTCTAAGAATACAAACCGAAACTCTACCCAGTGGCAGTTGCCTTCTTTGTCTTTTATATTATCGTAAAAAAAGACTTCTCCCGAATAATCTAAAGAAACCCACTTGCTGTCTTTGCTTTCTTGAAGAACAACGTCTGTGTCGTTTAGGAAAAGCTTCTGCTTGTAGACTTTATATCGGCGTAGGGCATTATCCAAGCTTTTAGTCTGGTAGTAATGATTGCCGTGAATCAGCTTCTCCTGCTCTTTTGTGAGCAAGTCTTTTAAATAAGACTTTGGAACCATTATGTCATCAAACATTCCCATCGGTATTCTCCTTATTATATACTACTCCGCATCCATCTAAACTGGTTGTCACTGTTTCTCTTACTATTAAGGTTGTTCTATCTGATAGTGAATGCTCTCTTCCTAGCATTTTATCTACTTCAGTTAAGGCTTCGTATTCATTTGCGTTTCTAACCTCTATGTTGCAAATACAGGTTATGGTAGCTGTTTTTTCCATTTTAAATCACGGTTTATTGTATCTGTTTAGTTCTTTTTTCTTCAACCATTTTATTGATTTTACTTTGTAGCCAGCGGACTTTACAATTTTACGAATTTGAGTAGGGTGTATTTCCGGACCCCAATACTCTATGAGAAGAATCTCTTTCTTCGTGTTCATTTGTAAATTTTTAATAAGCTTAGTTTTATTCAAGCCAATTTTGATGCCGAGAGCACAAGAGGGGCAGACCATGCCCGGAATTAAGACCTCTACATCTGGATCGACCACTTTATCTGCTCCCGATAGAGAAGTAACTAGCAGCCAACCCATCAATAGGCCAACAATTGCAATTATTAGTGTTTTTTTCATTCTCCGCTTTTAAAAACGCTAATCACTTCTTCCAGCTCTTTAATAAAATCAGCAGCCATCTCAATTTTTATGCAATCTTCGTCATTCACTATCACAACATTGGCAACCACATCTTTGTATTTATTAATTAGCCTTTGGATCGCTTTGTGAGTTTTACGGGGTTTATTTCTTTCAAATAAGGATACAGAGCTCATGTCTTTTCTACAGTCTACCATATACTTACACAAGAGTCAAGAAAAAAAGGGGGGAGAGCACATCGAAAACTCTCCCCCCCTGTGGCATTAGCCCTCTCCTTGTCGTCTAACAATTATCTTATTACAATATCCCCGCCGCGTGACTCAGGTCGCCTTATTATAACCGTTCCTACTTTACTTCTCGGTATTCTTAATTCCCAGTTTATTTCTGGGGTAGACTTAAGATTCCTATCCGCAATGCTTGACGGTATATAATAGGGTTTATGATATTGTATAACAATGTTCTCACCCTTTCATTCACCCGGGTCGTTTCCGTCAATAACCTTATCGCGGTTATTCTTAAACTCCTCGCGGATTTCCTTTATGCGTTTACCGACCTCTTCGCGATGGGTTTTCATCTTCTCATACCATTCTTTTCTCCCAGCAGCCATTTTCTCTCTAAGAGCCTTCTTTTCGTCGTCTGTGGCATCTTTCCATGCTTTCCGGTCAAAGCCCTTGTGGCCCTTCTTAGCGGCCGCAGCAAAGGCCTCCTTTAGCTCTTTGATTTTGGCGTCGTCTCTTACGAGTTTTCCAAAGGCTCCCCCCTTCTTAGAGTCACCCTTTTTTCGATCATGTACTTTGTGACCGCGTTTCTTGGCGTCACCGCGCTTTTTCTTGCGTTGGTCAAAAGCAGCCTTGAGGCGCGCCTTAACCTTTTCAGAGTCCCACTTCTTTCCGCCACGCTCGGGCTTTTCCTTCTTAGGCTTATCTGGTTTAGGCGCAGGTTGGGGAACCTGACCTGTAGCTGTTAACGCTGACGCCATGACGGCAACCAGCCCAATCTTAAGAATTCTTTTAATGAACATAATGTATATTACACTGCAATTATCGTGCCAACTATAAAAACGTTTATTCCTAGTGTTTCGTTACTTTTTTATTTATTTAAAAAAATGTTGGGGGATAGAACCCAAGCTATTGGGGGATATTACCCTTTAAAGGCTCTAATACCGAGTATTTTTCCTTCGTCAGTAAACTCAATAATATCAACTACTGCCAATCTTTCTAGCCCATTGGTAACAATGTCGAGTTCTGCTACGACAGTCACAGGTTTGCCAGTGAACCCGGCTACGAAGCTGCCCATATTTACGGGCTGAACATTTATCGACTCCACAGAATCAAATATCTCCTTCATTGCTATAAAAACATTTGGTTTGCCAATTGCTTCTATTTCCCAGTCTCTGAGTGTTGCATCGGCGTCAAACAGTTCATCCAATCCTTCGAGATCCTTTTCGGAAAATAGCTTAAAATATTTTTCTGCTATATCATTCATTTATCTTCTTTCTTTGCTTGAGTAAAAGCTCTTTCTATAATTCTAAAAAATTCAGCTTTTATATTTTTTGGAAAAGGCCAGTCTGCATCAAGCAAATAATATGCAAGATCTTCTTTAATTTTTTCTTCTAATTTATTTAAGTCCATTTTGGGTTATATCTTTTTTGTAAACTGACCCAAGCGTCAGTATAAAGTTTTTGGTACTTCTCTCTCATCTCGTCAGTCCAAGCGTTGTCGTCGCGTCTCCAATCAAACTGCTCTCTTGTGTCAATAACGCAAGGAAATTTGGGGTGAATAATTCGTTGCGCCCTGCTCGGAGAACATTTGATATGCTTATCATAAATCAACCAGCGATGTATGCCACTTTCATCCAACTCTCCTGTTTCCATCCCCAAGTAAACTTGAGAATCCCACTTACCCTTTATAACCTTGTCACATACATGACACTTTATATCTACGTACTTATTCAATTTTTCCATAATATCGGCATTAAGCCCTAAGAATATTTGAGTAGTCGATTACCTTATCGGACATGCTCCGCCTTCACATTCAAGGTCTTGTAATACGTGGCCGTTCCCCACTTTTGTGGCGGAAACTTTTTTGACTGCCAGTGAAAGTTTTTTGTACGTTTCTGCGTCGATCTCTTGGTAAGGAGCCTGATCGAACCCGTGGTCTTGGTGGAGAAGAAACGATACGCTTTTAATATTATTTTTATAATTTTTTCGGAGCCACTCTTTTATCTCTTCCAGCTCTTCTTTCTTGTAGTAAACGGTGCAAGAGACAGCGTTGTCAGACCATTCTTTTTGTATTTTTTTGACAAGATCTAACTGATCTACCGCTTTCATGTCTTTCGCGAGCTTTGCGTTTTTTCCAGACTGGCAGGGGAACTCGACAATCACCGTATCTCTGTTCAATGAGCCGTCAAAGTTCTTTACATATTCAACATGGTAGTTCATTTCCCTGCAGGCTTGAACTAGAGCGTCTTCGCTAGACATTCTGACTCGACGAATGTAGTACTGCGAATAGGCCGGGTGAACTCCCGGGGTTGCTCCAGCGAGAAGGCTTAGGGTTCCGCTTGGTTTTACCGTTGTAAGTTTGATGCTTTCGGGCCAACCTTGTTTTTTGCTCCATTCTTGATCGTATTTGCGGAGAGCTTTATAGCAAGGATCCAGCCATTCTAGTTTTTCGTTTTCGGTGGCTTGGCAGATACCTGTGATGCCTTGTCCGATCCGAAAATTTTTGTGGACTATTTTATTTGTGTCTTCGTGAATAAAGGGAAGAGCGCAGATTGCTTTTTGGGTTTTATAAAGAAGCGTTGCGCATTCAATCATTTCTTCTTTGGATTCTATATTATTTAAATAAAGCTCGGCAAGGTTACAGCACTCCTTGTCAGCTAGGGATATTTCTCCGCAGGGGTTAGTTCCTTCGCAGTTTTCTCTCATTTTTTCCCCTGTTCTTCCGAATTTGGAGCTTAAAGCGACATTGAAAAAACCGTATGGTTCTCCGTTTCCTCCGTAGCCATCCCAGACCCCTTCCGCAATGTGGTCATAACTGTCGCAGTAAATGGTGTTGTTACTCATTGCTCTCCAGTTTGGGATATTGCCTAAATCCCATCTTTTGGCTTTTATATACAGATAATCGTCTGGGTCTCCTAGGGCTATTTCAGCAGAGCGTCGGACATTTCCGGCTACTACCACAGAGCCAATGATGTTGGCAATATCGAGGACGTCAATACTGCGAAGCTTTTTTCCTTCTCTTTCTTTTATTACCCCTCCTATTTTATTGATTCCCTCGATTAGAATTTCGGGGCCGCTTGCGGTGCCTCCAAATCCTTGGATGGGTTTGCCTGCGCTACGGATCAGGACAGTGGAATAATTAAAAGATTCGCCTGTTACAAAATAAGACTCTAAAGCCTTGGCTAATAATCGTACCCATCCTTCCCTACTATCTGGTACGATAAAATCTGCATCGTTTGTGTTTTTGACGGTAACTTCAACGCTCTTTTTTATTCGAGGGAGTTCGTGGATGTCTTCACGGCGAATAGAGTAACCAACTCCTCCTCCCAGCATCAGGTTTTCAAAGATAAAACAGAAATCAGAAGGTTTTTTGATTGCGGTAAACCAGCAGTTTAAAAGACTGTTTCCGCCGAACCTATCTACTGTCGATGTGCCTAACTGCCATAACCCGCGACCAGCAAAATTGCATTTTAAATTAAAAACAAGATCAAATAATCTTTCCGCTTCTTTTTTGGTATACTTGGCTCCTATTTTTTGAGCGCCGTTAATGCATCTCGCAATGGTTTCGTACCATTCTTCTAGGTTTCCATCTTCCTTGACTCGCGAATAGGTTCGTTTGTAGACGATGTATCCTAGGCCGTTAAATCCCCATTTGGGTTGTTTGTTCTTGTATTTTTTTAAAAAGTCGTTAGTGATGATATCGGTATCTTGTTTCATTTTGCAAATTATGGGGCACATTTGTTTATTTTTTCTACGTTGAATTCCTCTAGTTTTCCGTTTCTCTTCTTTACTCGAATGGGCATTGGTATAATAATTACACTGTTAAAAGCTGGGTAGGCAAAAGCTATCTTGCTCTTTTCGTATTCTATACTAAACTTTCTCTTCCGTCAAACAATATCTTTCAATTCGGATAGCTTCGTGAAGATCTTTTGGCTTTGTATGCCAATGTTATCGATAAAGACTGCGTCATCCTTCTTTAGACCTCGGATTATTACGATGTCTTCTTTTGTCGGAACTCTGCCTCCATTAATTAACTTACTCTCCCCTATCTTAGCATTGAATTGGAGGGCTGTAAGAACACCCGTCTCGTCAGAATTGGTCAGCCTCATGTATTGAGACCCTTTTTTAGACTTACCCTTATAGTAGTCCTCGACAGTGGAAACGAAAATAACTTTCTCTCCTACTCGGCGAGAGTTGACCTCTCTTATGCTTTGTAGGCCCGGGATGCTTTGGCTAAACACTTTTCTGAGGGAATTGGCGTGAGAGTACCCTAACAGCTTCTTTTCGTAATACCAGTTAGCTAGGCTTTCGGACTTGCTATTCTGGCTGTATATTTTTTTATAAGGTTGGTACTTCTTCTTAATAGTCTCAAACCTAGAAACTCTTATGTATACCTTGCCATCCTCATCTTTTCTATCTACCAAACCTTTAATAATTTTAATTAAATCAAAATCATGTTTTTCTCCTAGGTTGTAAGCTATCCTCTTCTCTCTTTGTGTTAAGATATTCCATAGCTGAGCCTCTAATACTATTTTACTTCTAGACTGAGGGAATCCTTCAAACGCTCCGGCTTGAATCAAAGCGGATAGGACTCCTATTCCAACCTTGGCTTCGCTAGCGGCTTGGAACACTTCAAACTTATTAGCAAACTCTGCTCTAAAATTGTTGAGCTTCTCAATAGTTTTATCTGATATGCCTTTTATAGACGTTAAACCATATCTTATATTATTACCCTCAATAGAAAAATCCATTTTAGACTTAGTTATATGAGGCGGAAGGAGTTTGATATCAAATAAGCTCAGCTCCACTTGTATTTTATTGATTTCCGATAGAGGATCTGGCTCGTGCTTGGTCATTTTAAGCAAAGATAAAAAGAATTCTTTCGGGTAGTTAAATTTTAAATAAGTTGTAATAGCTGCTAAAGCTGCATAGCAAATAGAGTGAGCTTTATTAAATGAGTAGTTAGCCGAGTCCTCTAGAACGCTCCAGAGCACATCTCCAACGTCAAGACCGCTCTTGTCTCCCATCCATTCGCTAGACAGTCTATTCTCCTCTACTTTATCTTGGATTTTCTTCTTCCACTGCCTAACTTCTTTAACTTTCTTCTTGCCGACAATGCGCCTCAAAATTTCCGCTTCATCAAGCGTGAACCCAATCTTATGAGCCATTTGCATTAGCTGTTCTTGGTATAAAGCAACTCCTCCTGTACTTTTGAGGATTTCATCAAACAATGGATGAATAGGCTCATATACGTCGTGGTTAGTATAGTTAGCGTACTGATCAACAAACGCTAAAGCTCCCGGTCTACCTAAGGCTAATACAGCACTAAGTTCTTCCAAGTCCTTGGGTTTAACCTCTCGGCAAACTCTGTAGTTAGTATCTGCTTCAATCTGGAAGAGACCGTGAGGAGCTTCTAGGTCTTGTAGTCTTCTGTATATACTTGGGTCATCAAGTTTAATGTCTTTGACTTCTAGCCCTACCTGCTGGCAGACATCATCAACTACTGAAACGCTGCGTAAGCCAAGTATATCTAACTTAACATTAAATAAGGAAACCCAATTCATATCATAAGAAGATACGATAGATTTGTCGCTAGTAAGTTCAACAGGACAGCTATCCTCTAACTTATCATACGAAAGTAAAATACCTGAAGCGTGAACGCTCTTATTTTTAATCAAACCTCTTAGCTTCAAAGCTATCTTGTAAGCTTCTCTATTCTCGGGTTCATCGCACCAGTCTCTAAACTCTGAGACTTCGTTATAGGTTTCCTGTAGGTCTTTAACTTGACCAAATATTTTAGGTACGTATGAAGAAACAGTGTTCATCTCTGTTTCGCTTTTACTGGCAACAATCTTGCCACACTCTTTTATCAAGAGTTTCCCGCTTAAAGTGTTGAGAGTAAGTATTTTGGCGGTTTTGCCTTTAAACTTGGTATCTATATATTCCAGTACTTTATGTCTATTATAGTAGCAGACATCGTTATCAATATCCACCATTAGGTTTCCATCAAGATATGTGACCCCGTCTACTACCTGTTTCTTAGCCCGAATTTTAGATATAAACCTCTCAAAAAACAGTCCGTATTTGATAGGGTCTAGGTTCGTCACTCCCAATAAGAATAGGACAAAGCTTCCTGCTGCTGATCCACGGCCAAGCCCGATAGGAATGCCGCTCTCTTTGCAAAAGTTGATAACGTCCCAAGTAAGGAGTATGTAGTCTACGAAACCAAGATCTTCCATAGTTTTAAGCTCATGCTCGGTTCTCTCCGTGTATTTTTCTGCAAGTTCAGCGTTTAGCTCGCCGCTGAGCATTTTAGCTTCGTAGCCTTCGTAACACAAACGCCTCAGCATTTGCTTATTATCTTCTTCGTCGCCAGCTTCTAGCCTATTCCTAAGCGACTCGCTGATTTCGAAAGATGGTAGCCTTACTCCGTGAAGGGGCAAGTTTATGTTTTCAAACTTCTTGATGAATGTATCTACTGTCATAGTTCAAGTGAGTATTTCAAACGGTTCCAAACTTTTAAATTCAAATCCAAATCAACTAAGGCATTATGCAAATTAGCGTAATCGTGCTCAATGTCAAACTCTTTTCCTAGGTAAGTAAGATTGGATTTTACGCCTTTCCTTCTTGTGTTATATATTCTATATTGATATTCTGTGAAATCTTCTTCTGGCTTATATGGAATGTCCATTTTGATGCCTCGGGCTATACAGTTTGTGTCGATAATTTTCGGTACAAGGTGCTTATAGTCTTTACCCGCTAACTTGTAAAGCTCCTTTATTAAATAAATATCAAAACCAAGTATGTTGTGCCCAACAATATAATCAGCCTCGTCCAACCATTTCTGTATAGTTGGCAAGGTTTGTTTAGCTGTCTTGCCATTCTTTTGAACAAAGTCATCGTCGTATCGGGTTATTCTCGCCGCGTCTTCGCTAATCTTGAAGTCCGTGTCCCATTTAATGTAGTAATCTTTTTCGTCTAGCTTCCTCGTGCCGTCCGTCTTAATCATTGATACTTGCCAAGCTACATTGTGGCAGAAACTAAGGCACAGGTTGTAGGTCTCGCAGTCAATGAAGACTACCTTCTTATCTTTTCTGAATCTGAGTAAATGTTCGTCCATATCTATAGTCCACTGTTAGGATACCTCTTTCGCGGATTTTTTTTTGGTTTTTCCGATTTTTTCTTGCTCTTGCCAGCTTTCAAAACTGAATTCATCTGAGCACAGGTGGTCAAACTTAGGGTTTTCTAAAGTTGTCCTCTTATTTATGCACTTGAAAGTTAGGTATGCTTTGAAGTCTTTTTTGTCCTCATAATATATAGACTTCACTGGTAGTGTGTTAAATTTATTTTCCTTGCAGTAGTTGCGCACTTTTTCTCTTACTAAATAATCAAAAGGCAGGTCGTTGTCTTCTAGAAAAAAGACCGGTTTAGTAAACTTGAAATCGGGCAGGCATACGGAAAAGGTAGTCGTATTTTTAAACAAGAAAGAGTCATAAAAGGGGATACAGAGCTGCAAGTCCTTATCGTTCCAAAAGCTGGACACTTTGTTTAAGTCTGTTCTGGGCTGATAGTAAAAGCCATCACAAGCCGCAGCACTGGATATTCTTATCAATCTTTTGTATCCTTGAAGATTCCTAGCTAAGACGACATACTTACACTCCTTATCTAAGGATTCCTTTGTTTTGTCTTCGGCATTTTCGCAGATGTTTAACCTGAGACCAAAGACTAATTTTATGTTGTTCTCTTCGCAGTTTTTAAAAGCTTCTAGAAATCCGTTCATGCTATCTTCGACTAAGAACACGGTCTTCATTTTATTCCTCTTGGCTATCTCTATAATAGAAGAAGGGTTGTCAGGTTTCTTCTCTTCTTGGTCTTCTAGAGTCAAGATAGACTTACCTATGCTGTAGTGAGATTTAAATAAAGGAATAGACTTCATCTTATTAGGTGGCGCAACTTATTTTATGTACAAAGTAATCATTTAGTCTCTTACTCTCTTCTACGTTACGTTTTTTCTTTTCGTCGAGGAGATTTTCTCTCCAATTAAAAAACTTAGACACTTTCCCATGAAACATCCAGAATTTTTTAAGTTGGGACTCCCCATTCCAATTAATTACTAATGGAGGGCCAGACTCTGTGTTTTCTAAATCATAGAAAAAGCGATCTATCTTTTCAACTGAATCAAGCTGGTCTCCATTGTTAATATGGATTGCTCGCTCATTATTAAAAAACTCTTTGTATTTGTATTTCCAAAGAAGTACGTTTATTACGGACTCGTCACCAAAAAACTCGTTCTGGTTTCTAAACATCGCTTCGCTCGCTAAGATTCTAGCGGTTTCTTCCCAAAAATGTCTGGAATTTTTATTATAGTAAAAGAAGCATGACGTTTTGTAATGGTCTCTTTCGTAGCCTCCGTGAGTAAGACCCAACTCCCTAAGTAGCCACCATTCCAAAGTCCTTGTTTCGTCGTAGCCTTCTTCCCCTGTTATTGAGTCTCTAGTGAAGGGGCTACCTTTTCCTCCGTACATCATATATTCCCAGTGGTATCTTGATAGTATGGGGTGGTCTACCTTCATGTTTTGAGCTGTTGAGAAAATGTTGTCTATGTTTTTAGTCGGGAACGTGTCTACATCTAAATATACAAACTCATCATAATGTGTATTTAGTGACTCACAAACGGCGGAGGCTTTCATAAAGCAGGAATACATTGTTTTATCCCAGTTGTTCTTAATCAAGTCGTTCTTGCCCGTAGCTTGGTATTCGAGTAAGTTGTAATCATTTATTCTCTCCCAAGTAACATTCTTAAAAGTTTCAGTGGGTAGAAAGTTGATAGTGTAGGCTATTACTTTGTGTTCCGAGAACTTATCTAGCAAAACAATAGCGTTTCTCATCAAGTAGTAATACTTTTCGTCGCAAAATAATATGTAGCACTTCTTACCGTCCATGTCTCTCTTAAGGATACCTTGGACTAAGGAAGAAGTCAAGTTAAAACCCAGAAAAATCAAACACTGGCTTATTTTCTAACTGAGGAGAGTTGTTCCAAGCTGGGCAGCCTTCGTATTGTTTCATTACTATCTCTTGGCCTTTTCCTGCTTTAAGTTCAGCTTTCGTATGTGCTCCTTTTAATATTTTTTGTGAACGTTTATCTACTAGGGCGTAGAATTCGAAAGGTTTCCTTACTGGGCATATCCATTTTCCGGGCTTATCGCTTCCGCAAAGCCATCTGTATTTGTAGCCGTTTTTAGCCATGTTCTCTAGGGCTTTATCTTCATCATAATCGGAAAGCAGTTCGGCAAGTTCCGTAAGAAACATCTCAAACCCTTCTAGCTCATCTTCGGTTAACTTAGGAACGGCCTGCTCTGGGGAATCAGGAAACCTGAGAAAAAGGAATTTGATATTAGGTATCATCCCGTCGCTTTTGAGAGTGGCTAAGGAATACATTAGAGCTTGGTAGTTTGCTTCTATTTCTTCTTTATTAAATTTAGATTTACTGCTCTTATAGTCCCAAATATCTATTTTATTTTTATAAAAAGCTTTTTTATCAATGAAGCCGTTAATAATGAAATTTTCTCCTTCTATTTCAAAGTGTTCTTCCTCTTTTAAGTCTTTGCTTCCTTTGCAGTAAAAGTTATGGTTAAAGCCCACATAGAGCATCTGATATATTAAAGCTAGATTCTCTTTATCGTTAACGTTAAGTCTCTTAGCATGCTTTGTCAACAATCTGCTTAAAGGCCCGCATCTAAGTATCGCCGTTGGGCTTTTCTTTAGTTTATCAAAATATTTCTTTTTATGTTTTGGGTTGAGCAACAGTTCGAATATTAGGTGAACAATTGTTCCCCTTGATGCTCCGTCGTTGGATGTATCGGGCGTTTTAAGAAAATATTTCGAATAAAATAGCCAGCTACACGTATCTAGAGTTTTAATCTTGCTTGCGCTAAGACGTACTTTTTCTTTTTTAGACATTAAAAAAATTTTTTAAAAGTGTGGGTTCTTTAAGATGCATTTCGTTGAAATCGTTATGCCCTTGCGGTAGTTTTATTGTTATCTGATCTTCGTCGAAGAATTGCAAAAGCTTTTTTCTGGCTCCGTAAGCTGCTTTATTTCCTGCGTTGTTCTCCCCAGAGTCATTGTTGAAAGACACGAAAACTTTGTCTGGGTCAAGTCGTGTGAGCAGGCTCATTGTATCTGGGGACAAGCTGACCCCAAAGGTCACTATACAATTTTTTATGCCATGCTCCCAAAGAGACAACATATCCCCTATGCTTTCGACTAATATAGCCTGCTTGCTGCTTCTAATAAAATCATGGTTGACTATTAGAGGAAACCTCCATCTAGACTTGTCTCCAATGAGTTTCCATTTAGGCCTATAGAACTTGGCGTCTTGTCCTTGTTCCGGCTTTAGGTCTCTACCGGCAAAGCCTATTATTTGCTTCTTATGGTTAAAGATGGGGAAAACGTAACGATGAGCCATCTTGCCGGAACGAGTTATCCCGCCTTCAAAGATTTTAATCGTGTCGCTAGATATGCCTCGGTTATTCCAGTAAGAGTCATCTGGTAAAAGTTTGTGAAGTAGTTCGTTTTTAAAAATTTTAGTCTGAGTTACTTTAGGCTCTATTTTCCTAGCCTCAAAATTGGGGTTTACTCCTTTATTAATCAGCCACTTGGTAGTATCCTCTTTTGATTTGAGTCTTAATGTTAGTCGTACTAAATCTTCTAGCGTTCCTCCTATGTCTGCCCTAAAGTCTTTCCAAACGCCATCAGACTTTCTTATACTAAGAACCGTACTGCTGCTAGAGTCCCTATATAGGGGCTTGGCTCTAAAATACTTACCTTGATCACTTAGGCTGTAACCCATTTCGGTTAGTATATCGCTTATTTGGTCAGGATCTAAAGTCGTCATATTTTTTAAGGACACTCAAGTACAGCGTTTGAGTTTCCGTATTCAAGGCAGAATTCTTTTAATTTTTCTGCTTCCTCTTGAGAAACCTTAAACCATTCATGTCTCCAGTTGAGCTTTCTCTGGTACAGTCTGTTGTGAATCAAGTTCTCAGGCGTACTGGTCATAAACTCAAATTGAATACATGGATTAGCGCACGAGAGTTGTTGGTATCTCTTTATGCAGTTGTTACTCTTGCCTACCTTACAGAGATCGGAGCCTTTCTGCCTAAGGAAGTATGAAAACTCTTTAAACTTCACAATGCTCTTACTACTCTCCATAAATTCCCATTTTATATCTCCTTCTTTGAAGGGTCCATCGATCGTCCCCCATATGCCATGTATCGAGTAACACTCTCCTCTATCGAGAGATGCCATGTCTTCTTCAGAGACCACCAGCCCATTTATGTCGCCTTTTTGAATAAATTGCGGAACCGAAAATCCTGTATACGTTGCTCTTTCCCCAGCCGCACTTGTCTTTACGCTTTCAATCACGTGCTCTACGCCAAACTTTGCTATGAGCGAAGCATATAGTTTTTTTATTTTTTTTATTTGTGCGTTATATAATTCATATCCATCATCTGGAAAAACAGATTTATATATCTGCTCCAATGCGCGATGCCGCCGATAACAAGAATCATAAGAACCGGGCAAATCTGTGCGGTCAACCTTGAATCCGTCTTCAGTAAATAAATCAGCATAGAGCTTATGTGCGTTTATCATAAAAGCTCTTCCCTTCCTTGCTCTTGGTCTTCTAGTGTCCCTTGTAGGGCTCGATTCTCAATTATGTCTTGTAATGTGCCGTTCTCGGAAACCCTAAAGTTATCTATATTATAATTTATAAAATTAGGAACGTACTTATATCTGTTGCCTTCTGCTACCCGCACTAAGTCGTGATGCCCTTGAGCGTCCCTACCTTGGAACCGCGTCGCTAACGGAATAAGTTTGTGTGTTCCATACTCTTGTCCTTCTTGAGAAATCTCTTCTGGAGTCTTCCTTCTGAAGATAGCAACAAAAGACGCGAACCATTGCAGTCTGTCCGACTGGGCAATTGCGCTACTGTCGTCTACCCCGCTCTCTGCTTGTCTGTTAAGCTGGCAGGCTGTCAGTATGGGTATGTCTAGTTCTAGGGTAAGCTCTTTAAGGGAATTTACTTTCTCTCCTATTAGCTCGTACTCTTTCTTGTTGTAGTCTTTTTCTCCTGTTAGCTTAATGTAGTCATAAACAACAACACAGTTATTTCCTCTTCCTACTTGCGAATAATACCAACGCCTTATTATGGAGCATATTTCTTCAGTTGGTTTACCTGCAACTGTCATATGTTGAATTTTTTCTTTTGCTAGGGCGAGTCTGGCTTTATTGTCATTGAACTTCTTTACCATTTCGTCGTTCTTCTTCCACATACCTGTCTCTAGGTACCAGACTGGTATCCCTGTTACTGAGGAAGCGATTCTGAACTGAACATCAACTGTCGCCATCTCTGTGTCTAATATTAAGGCAGGGCAGTCGTTAAGCACGGACATTCCTGTCGCAAGATGAGATAGAACCGTAGACTTACCATGTTTGGGCCTACTGACCCAAGCATAGATGTTTCCCTTTCTTATTCCCCCAAACATCCTGTCAAAATTTCTATATGGAGTCTTTAGCCCCATTTCTTCCTTGGGATCATTTGCCCTTTCTTGTATAAGGTCCTCTATTCCGTGAAACAAATCCTCCGGCTCGTTGAGTTTAGAGTAGTTTTGTATCTTTTCATTATAGATTTGGTCTGCTTCGGAAATTATTGAGTCAGCGTCTCTGTGGCCATTTGTTTTAACAAAACCTTTTAATTTGTCTGCTGTCTCATCTATGTCCCGCCTTATCCTTATTTTACATAACTCTTGGCACGCCTCTATGACGGCTGGTTTTTTGATTTGAGTAAAGGATATGTCCTCTATGTAGTTAAAAATGTCTACCTCACTTTTGAAGGAGACCCCTAGGTTTTTAATTTGATGCGCTAAAAGCGTTTTATCTAGCTTTTTGCCAGAAGAGAGGATGTCTTTTATTGTTGAGTAGATGATGTAGTGCTCTTTAGACACAAAGTCTGAGGAGTTAATAAACCTGTCTACATCAAAAAAGACGTCTGGGTATTTAATTAAGCCACCCAAAACGTGCCTTTCTATTTTAAGAGAAGAAATGTTAGACATTCAATTCAAAGTTTAACCTAAACTTGAAAAGAAATCAAGAAGAAAAGTTCTCATCCTCGTCGTCGAAGTCGTGCCACCCTTCTTCAATATCGTCATTGTTTTCCGGGAGATCTATTGGCCCGCTAAGTTGCTGCTTAATGTTGCAAGCATTAATATCGTGAACTCCTTCTAGCCAATATTCGGAAGCTTTTTGTAGGCCCATCATGTTTAGTTCGTTATCAAATTGGGCATAAAACCTAGGGGAGCCTTCCTCGTCGAAAGTAAAAAGAAGAAACCCTCCATAAGAGAACTCGTTCAACTGGTTTAGTATACTTGAAGGCAAGGTAAAATTGCTATCCTTCATACTCGTAATTACACTACAAAACCACTTTAAATTTCTTTTTAAAAAACTCTTTTGAAAGAAGGTCTATTTCGTCGTGGTTTATTTCTATTAGGTTATAGCTGTTTTGCTCTAGCCATTCTAATTTTTTAAAATCTCTATTAATGGATTTTAGGTAGTTAACCCTTGAGTTTGCATGGAAAAACTTATTATAGTTGCTGTGTTGAGCGCCGTTCACTTCTACGGCCACTTTTTTTGTAGCATTAAGTATGTCCACTTTCATTCTACTTCCGTAGACAGGGAACTCCTCGTAGACAACGCAAGATTGCCAATATCTTTTAAGAAACTGCTTTACTTCGAATTGAATTTTAGATCTACTTGGATCATCCCATTTAATTAAGTATTTATTAACGTTTCTTTTTTCAAGTCTGCCATATGTGTTAAGAAGCCTCATTTCTAGCAATTATTTCTGCGTATCTTATCTTATTTTCCGGGGAAATCAGAATTGGGATTAGCTTGGTTCCTTTGTTCGCCGGGCCGTTCTCTTCCGCCCATAAAGGTTGAAAATTTGAATAATGACTCAAGGCTCTGACCTCTTCTCCTGTTTTGGCTAAAGATAGGGGTACTATATGATCAAGTTCCCATCCTGATTTCCCGTGGTTTTCCCAAGACATCCCTTCTTGAAATTGGTCTTCAATGTAAGCTTTAAACTCTTTGAAGGAACACTTTAGAATATCGGAAGTCTTGTCTGTTTTGGCGGAGCCTATTCTTTTCAAGCTATGACGAAGAGAGGTGGCTAGGATCATCCTGAGTCTATAAGTAGGGTCGCTAGCGTATCTTTTCTTTGCCCATCGGCTATGTTGAGAGTTAATCCTCTTCTTGTGGGCTTCGTACTGTTCTTTTCCTGTAGCCTTTATCTTCTTTATGTTTTCTTTGCGCCATTCTTTGCTATAATCCTTGTTGTTTTCGCGCCATTTTTTGGATATATCCTTATTAGCTTCCCTGTAGATTTTTACTCTGGCTTTTACCTTCTCCTTGTTCTTTTCGTAGTAAGCTTTGTCTGCAGCCCTCCTCCTCTCTCTGTTGTTTTCGTAGTAAGCTTTTGTTTTAGCCTTTATCTTCTCTTTGTTGTCTATGCGGTAGGCTCTCGCGTAGATCAAGCGCTTTTCCTTATTCCTTTCGTAGTAGCTCTTGCTGCTTGCGATCATTTTCTCCTTGTTGGCCTCGTAGTAAGCCTTTTGGTAAGCCTTGTGGTAAGCCTTGTCTTCTTCTTTGTTTTTGGAACAAGTTTTCATTTCCACTTACAATAGTTTGGGTTCTCTGCTCTTTTGCGGCGCATGTAATCTCTCTTCTGCTCTCGACGTTTTTCTGGGTTATCTTCGTCGTATTTTCTTTGGGCGCGAAAACGGGCCTTCTTACCTTTGGTTGTTTTAGAATACTTATCTTGGTGTTTGTCTTTCATGTGTCGTCCACTACAAAATTTAACTCTTCGCGGATTATTTTTTGGTTTTTCCGATTTTCAAAATCAATTACGAATCCTTGCTTATCGTGTATTGGGGAGCGCTCTAGGAAAGTGATAGCTTTCTTAAGAATATCCTTACTGTCTTGGAGTTGGCCTAAGCCTATGTTGCAAGACTTGCAGAGCCAGCCTCTGAACTTGCCAGATTCGTGAAAATGATCGAAGACAGGAGCCTTGTATCCGAAAGCCCTATTTTTTTCAAATTCATCGCCGCAAAGCTCGCAGTGGTCTGGGCATGGGTAAGCTCTCTTCTTCCCTTCTTTTCTCTCTTTGGCATCTAGCCCTTCGCAAACTCTACATTTACAAAATGGGCTTTTCTCTCTTAATTTATTAAACTCCTGCAGTCTGAATTCTGATATAGGCAGGTCGCATTTACATTTATTACAGTGGGCTGTTTTTAATTCAAAATTTTTATCTGCTTTTAGGTGGTCTTGTCGAACATGGTTTCTAGGCTTATAGCGATAGTTTGATGCGTATGGATGCATAGCTCGCCATTTTTCCAAGAAGATTTCTCTTGCGGCTATTCCTGCGTCGCCCTTTCTCTTTGTGCGTGCTGCTTTTTTAGGCTTATTCTCTAACCCAAAGAGCTCAAATAAAAGAGTCTGTATCATTAGGATAGAACTTCTTTAAACTTGTTGTAAAAATAGTCGGTTACTGGTTGATTGTCTTCCAGAAAATTAAACAAACCGTTTTTACCTTGAAACTTTTCTGGTATATCTATTTTATTTGAAGCTAGCTCTTCCACAATATCTGGGGAGACTTTAATCCAAGCTCCTGCTTTGGTAACAAACTCATACTGAATTAAAAGATCAACGATCTCTAGCTCTTTCCAGATACTTGTTCCCCCTGTTCTCCCTCTTTTGATTGGGTAGGCTATTACAACATTAGTTTTTTCGTTAGGAGACTTCTTTACCGTAAGTTTAGACCACTGCCCTAAGATTTTATTCGTGACTCTGTCTGGTGCTTTTTTGTCATCTTCTAAAATGTAATCCTTTTTGTACCTCGCTTCGAACTCAAGAATCCAGTTAGCAAAATGAAGTAAGGCGTTGCCTCCTGTGGCCGAGGTTTGCCTAATGGGAGCTTTTGAATAAGGGTCAAGTTGTATGTCTGCTCTGACTTGGCTTATGAAAATAGCCATGTGTCCTCTTTTGGTCAGGGCCGTTGCGACCTTCTTCATGAAGACAGAGCTGATAGTAGCCCCTCCTGCGACCTTAGTGGCATCGTGAAGGGCTTTTTCGCTGTCGCCCTTGGTCTGGAGGCCATCAACTGAATCAAGTATAAAAATGTACCTTTTTTCCTCCTCGTTGAATTGAATCAGCATTTTCATCATATCGAAAACAGATTCGTAAATATTGCTCTCGTATATAAAACACGTTCCGTCTTTCCAGCTTTCCGGGTCTGCCGTATGTACAAAATCTACACCACATCTTTCTCTCATCTCAGGAGTCAGCCTCCCTTCGCATTTGAAGTACACCGCTCTGGAATTGGGCATTTCAAGGAAGTGCTTCGCTACTTCGAGGGCTTCCGATGTTTTTCCTCCTTCGTTTATACCACAGAAACGATGTAGTCCCGGACCAAACCCTCCTCCAGTTTCTATGTCTAGAGTGAGGGATCCTGACGAAACTTTATATTCTATCGCCTCTTCGTAATTGTAATGATCCTCTTTATGCGTCTTGAGGAAGGACGATAACTGTTCCGATGCTGTTAGAATATTATCCGATTGTTTTATCTTCTTTTTCGCTGCCATATCTTAAAAAATCAATAAGTGTTTTAGGTTTCTTTTCTATCTCTACTCTGTCTGCTTTTACTCCTTTGTCTATTGTAGCATGTTCTTTTCTAAAGTCAAGGCTAGAGAGCTTCTGCTGTTTTTTAAGATATTTTTTAAATTTTTCAGTGCGAAACTGAGCTAAGCTCTCCATCTCTAACGAGCTAAAATCTAAGTCTTTAAATATTTGCTCGCCAAAATCTTTAATAAGAGACTTACCTATTACAATTTCTTTGGGCCAGTTTACATTCTCTGGGTCTTTGCAAAACTTCCAGACAAGGTACTGGTATATATTATTGATCTTTTTTTTCTTTTTCAACTGAAAGTCCTGTGTTCATAGCTAGTTAACTATAGCATAAACTTTAGAAAATGTCAAACCGGAGTACCGTCTGAATAATTCCAGCCAGTTGTTGCTAAATACTCTTTGAATTCGTCTGCTGTCATGCCTTTATAAAGAGGCCACTGGGATTGGAAATTTTTACTCCAGTCAATTTCGTGCTCACTTTTATTTAACTTCTCTTTATACTCTTGTTTGAGTTTGTATAGCTTCGTCTCGTCGTTATAGTTCCAGTATTTTGCCTCTCTCATCCTTAAGGTGGCAGTGTGTGACACGTCGCAGTTGTCGTGCACATCAGAGTTTAAGACAAGTTTGAGTTTAGAGTTGCTTTCTCTTAGTTTGTTGCTTACGGTAAGATGTGGAGAAGTAGGATTATTAGCACTGTCCTTGACGTATTTTCCCATATCTAAAAATACTTTAGAAAACTCATCAATCTGATCTGAACTAGAGAAAAACCAGAGATCGTTTATGCTTGTTGCCACAGTATAGCCGCTGACTCTCGTTTGCCATATAGAAAAGGGCGCATAAAAGTAACTCATGTCGTAGTCAGAAAAAACAAAGTCCTCGAAGGCAAGTAGGTCGTATCTGGTAATGAAGACACAGTCATATTTAAAGTTATTTTCTTCCTCGTATTTCCTTTTTTGCTCTACGGCTTTATAAAAAGAATAAAATCTACTCCACTGCGCTTTTGAGCATTCGCGCTGATGCTCGATATTTTGATCGCCTTTGCAGAACTCCTCCGTGTCGAAGTCTTTATACTCCTCGGATAAATATTTTTTAGGTTTGTATAGGTCTAGGAGCTGTTCTTCGTAGTCTAAGTCACGAATATGCAAGAAGGTGTCAACGTTCTCGTTTTTACTAAATATATGGTGATCATATTGTCGGTGCCCTAGTTGGGGGTCGATAGTGTTAAAGGGCGTGGCCGTAAGACCATCTGCCGCAGAGCCTTTGGTTACATCGTGAACACCTCTGCCCCATTTTCCGCTTTCATGGCCTAACATGCCAGCTAAACAAACAGCTATTCTCATATGTAATCCTTAATGTCGTTGTCAACCATATCTTTGACCATCTGATTAAATGAAATTTCTCTTTTCCAGTTAAGCTCTTGCTCCGCAATAGTTGGATCTCCGTGAAGAAGGGTTACTTCTGCTGGTCTGAACCATCTTTCATCAACCTCTGCTAGTACCGTGTTTTCTTGAAACACTCTGAATCTAGCCTCCTTACCTTCCCCGCTCCAAAGGCCTGCGATGCCTGCGTTTTGGAAAGCTAGAGAAACAAAGTCTCTTACAGAATGAATCTTACCGCTTGCTAAAACATAGTCTTTAGGCTTGTCTTGGTTGAGCATTAGCCAAACGCCTCTCATGAAGTCTCTGCTGTCGCTCCAGTCTCTTTTAGAGTCAACGTTCCCCAGTTTGAGGGTCTCAAAGCTTTCTTTATTTTTTGTTTTATGGTAAATTTCTGCAACCTTTTGGGTGATTTTCCTAGTAACAAACTCGGCTCCCCTTCTTGGGCCTTCGTGGTTAAAGAGGATTGAATGAACTGCGTAAAGATTATAAGAGTCCCTGTATACTTTAACTAAATGCCTAGCAGCAGCTTTAGACGCTCCATAAGGACTCCTTGGTTTGATTGGGTGTTTAATGTCTTGAGGGACGTAGTCTACGTCTCCAAACTCTTCCGAAGATCCGGCACTATAGAACCTACAGTCGGGCTTAAATTTTCTAATCGCTTCTAGGCATCTTATGACTCCTCCGGAGTTGACATCCATTACGCTTAGGGGCATGTCCCAGCTAACACCGACATATGAATTAGCTCCAAAGTTAATCAAATAGTCGGGTGTTATTTTTTTGACTAATCTATCTATGCTTGCGCTATCAGACAGGTCTCCATCAACAAGCTCGAACCTGTCGTTGTTTTTAAAACTCTCAATGTTATCGTAATTAGGAGTGCCTGAACGGCGCTGCATTCCATATACCCGATGATCCGTGCTGGAAAGCAGGTATTCTGCCATGTTGGCTCCGTCTTGCCCTAAGACCCCTGTAATCAATACTTTCTTGCTCATAAATTAAGATCTCCTATTCCTTCGTTCCTTGTAAGGTTGTGAGCAAATGCTGTTAGTGTCCCGTCGGGTTTCTTGTCATTTACTAAATGCCTAACTCCTCCGCCTACGCCCATAATAAGTTGATCGTAAAAGATATTCATATTCGCTAACTGCATTTCCGTAAAAAGCCTAGAGCTTTCTTTCCTTCCGGTCATAAGTACTATGTTATAACCCTTACCTTCCCATTCGTCTATTTTTTCAATAGTAGATCTTAGGGGCTTCTCGTCTGATTTGTACTCGCTCGTTGCTTTGGATAAAGTACCTCTGTGCTCTATCAGGGTTCCGTCAATGTCTAATATGATTGTTTTTACTGGTGTCATTTGAAAATATTTACTTATTTTTAAAAATTAGTCTTCTAACTAAGGGAAAGTCGTCGTGAGTATGAAACTTAAAGTCTAACTTATCTAACAGGCCTTCTTTTTCAAGGTGAGCGGGAGCTAGCCTGTGATTAGATATGTTACCTGCCCAGTCTGTAACAGAGTTTTTCTTCTCTCCGTTCCATGATCGACCCGGTCTCGTGTACTCGTTTAAATTGTCGAATAGCCCGCAAAACTTATCCATGTACTCGGGGTTGCTTATAAACCAACGATCAATTACCCCTTCGTCGTTGTGAGGATAACCTACGAGCCTTGATCTGTAGCCTTTAGCTTTCTGCTCTTCGTTTATCTGGCCTCTAACTACTAAATCTTTTTCTAGATGGTGCCATTCATGATTACCTACATCTTTTCCATTTTTAGAAATTCTATTCCAATAACCAGCATAAAATTTATTTTTGTCAAGTTCTTTAAAAATTACGTCAGTCTGCCAAGCAACATCGTACCTACCTATGTATACAAGATCGTATTTCTGCCCAGAGACTTTCTCGTAGTCTTGTCTAAGGTGGCTAGCTATCTTGTAGCTGAACCACATGTGATAATGCCCCTGTTTTCTTGCTCGATCTCCTGTCACATGGCTCGGTATGTTGAAAGTCGGCTCAGGTATGAACATATATCTTTTGGGCTTGTAGAGAGAAAGAATCTCCTCCGAAAATTGGACAGATGAAGTGTGGCAGAAAATATCCACATCGTTTTTGTCCACAATATGTTTTTTATACTGCTTGAAGCCAGACTTAAGGACTTCTAAGGATTGGTTAAGGCCGTATTTACCGTCCTTACCTCCCACCATCCCTATCAAGCACAGAGCAACTTTCATGTAATTCCTTTATTTTGTTCGACAATCTAAGCTTAATTAATTCCTGCAGCCCGCTTAACTCTTTGGTTACATCTCTAAATTTATCAGTATTAAAAATATAATGCCCGCAAACCTCAACTAAGAGTCTCTTTTCGTGCAAGTCCCGCGGAGAAAAGCCATCTGGTAACCATTTTAACCAAAACCTAGACAAATAGCAAGCTTTAAATAGTCTTTCAAACAAATCTACTCTTTCTTCTTCTTCTATTTTGTGTAAAGTGCATCTAGTTTCTTCTACTCCTGCCTCTGGTGCTATATTTATGGCGTCTAGGCCTAGTTCGAATCTTCTTCTTATTAAGTCTCCCTTTAGATAGTCACCATTATGTTCTTTGCTCAGTAAGCCAAAGTCTTTGCAGACAGAAATCATTTCTTCACATCTTTTCTCATTAAATACCCCCGTGTTTGTTGTCCCTGAAAGACCTACGCCAGACTGTATAACGGCAAACTTAATTCTATTAAATCTTTCTCCTAAGTCTTTTTTTAATTTATTTAAAAAAACTCCTAACTCGGAAGGGGAATACTCTCTTATCGCTTGCTCGGTTCCTACTTCGAATTTACAATTATTATCGCTTGATTCACAGCAGGCATTAATGCTAAGCGTTGTAACTAGAACCGCCGAATCTATATCTTCAAATTTCTTCCAAGGGTCAACGTGAATTAAATCTAAATTATTTCTGGCGTCATCTTGTAAAGATTCTAACCCGTCGTCATTTGCTTGTCCTTGTGATGGCCCTCCGTGATCTCTTTGGATTAGGATTTTATCTGTACGCTCCCTTACGTAATTGGTAAATTCTTTAGTGTTCCAATTGTTAACATATCCTCTACTGTTGTCTATTTGTCTTCTAGAGGGTATGAGTCCTAGGTTCCACCCTTGGGTTGCTAGCTCAATAGTCGTATCGACTATATTCTTGCTCATCGGGCCTATGAATAATTTAGGAAGCATTATATTTATTTAAATAAAATTTACCAAAATAAAACAAAAAGGTTTTAAGCTCTCCTTCATGCAGGGGTGCCATGTTGACCCATATCAAAGAGGTGAGAATCTCAACCTTCTTTATGTCATACTCGTATCGAGACAAAAAATCATACAAAACTTCCCTGCAACGACCCAGCTTATCGCTTCGGAAAATATCTACCTCCACTCCGCTAGAAGAAAAATCGACTTTATAATAATTAGAAGAAGCTATGTCAAACGTCAAGCCATGGTTCAATTTGGCAAGGTCATAATAAACGTCGCCAACTTCGCTGCCTCCGAACTCCTGCCTCCAGTCTATTAAGGTAAATTTTCCATTTTTTTCTATTATATTATCTGGAACACAGTCTCCATGAAACTTACAGGGTATGCCTTCTGTTAGTTTATAATCAAAATCAAGGTTTGATAAAATTTGTTTTACTGGAATGCAGTGCATCCCATTGATTCGTTCGTTTTTGTCCTCAATTCCTGTGGCCTCCTCTAATTTATCTATTCTTTCTATAGTCTTTTTGAAATAAAAACTACGGCAGGACTCCATAAAGAGCTGACTTGATTCTCTAGGTTTCCATAGGTCGTCGGAACACCAGTTAAGAAAAGACCTCATCTTATCTTCGTTTATAGTTTTTGCAAATGCTTGGCCATCTACTTTTTCATATTTATAAAAATTATTTATATGCCCTGTTATTTCTGGCGCTAGTCCTTTTAGTTTGTTCGCTCTAGATACCCTTTTTTTAGATATATTTTCGTCATGAAAGAATTTGACTATAGAGCCGTCTATTAGATATATATTTTCTTCTGGCTTATCTAGCACTTCTAGCTCTGATTGAACTGAATTTCGAGTCGAGCTTAACTTTCTGGTATTCCCTATGTCTAGCCAAGTCTTGCTCTCGATGACTTTAAAGTCACAGTCATCTTTAGACATTTCGTTTATAGCGTGGCAGTCTGACTCGCTTTCGGGCTTAAGTTTTTGCCAAAAGTTTTCAAAGTCTCTTATTCCGCAGAGGCCTATGTAAGATAAGTTCTTAGTGTTTGGTGGTGCGGCTCCTTTATCTCTGAATTTTATAAATTTAGATCCCTGTTTCTCTATGGTTCTATATTGGTCGTTGCCAGCCTCGTGGTAGCCGAACACCCAGTTGTGACTTGGTTCGGGTATTCTTTCTTGAGCGATTGTGTCGCAGGCATTAAATACAAAGGGGCACTGTAGGTGTTTTGAAGCTTCGAGCATTGAGAGCCCGAGACTGCTGCCTTCCCCTTCGAATTTTGAAACCTTTACAAAGGTAAAGTTTTTATTTGGGTAGACTAGGTTCAGAAAGTCATGAACATGCTGCCCATAGTGGCCTAAAGTCACGACAATCTCTATATCGTCAGAATAGTTATCTAATATATGGCTTATGCAGGGCTTATCCCCTACTCTTACTAACGACTTGTTAGTAAAGGTAGTTAGATCTCCGAGTCTACTGCCTATTCCGCTGGTAGTTAGTAAAACTTTATACTCACTCATATCTTTGGGTTCCAACACATAAATATAACTCTGTATCCAGAAGAGTAGGCGTCATAGGCAAAGAGGAATCTAACTCCATGGAAAAACTTACTGAAAAACTCTCTCATTTCTTTTAATGGTATGTTCATTAGTTTATGATTTGCTGTAGACTCAAAGCAAAGATACTCGGTCCTTCTAGCTATGTCAGCAATAAAGTTTTCTGATCCTTTCGTGTGGGGATATATTTGGTGCAGCACAGACGAGAGGAACGTAAGATGGTATTTGTTTTTATCATTCTTTACAAAGTCTACTGCGTCTGCTTCTATATATTCTATATTTTTTAAACCAGTTATCTCGTCTCTGATCTCAGAGGCTAACTCTATGTCGTGGTTGTATAAATCTATTCCGGTAACAGACTCGGCCCCGGCTAAGCTAGCTTGAGTAGAAAAGAAGCCTTCGTTACAGCCTAAGTCGAGGACTTTCTTGCCTTTAGCTTTATTCATATAATAGAAATTTAACTTTCTATAACTATCGAAGTTTTTGCCGTCGCTGCTGTACCCTTTGAAAGAGAAGCCGTTGTTGAATGTATGCCCTTGGTAGATTTTGCCTTTCCATTTGTTGTCTCCTTTGGATAGGTATCTCTTCACTGCGTTATTATAAATTTTCTGACAGTCTTCTTTACTTGCTTCTGTCGGGATCTCATACCTGTTTTTGTCAACCTTGAAGCGGTGAAAGTCTACTATTTTATCTCCTATAATATTGCCCTCCTTGCACCATTCATCTTCTGGGACTATCTTCTCGTCTATGAAGGTGTTGTTTAATTTGTTCAACAAAGGGAGTGGTGCTTGTAGCTCTTTTTTCACGAAGGCGTGATCATTCTCTGGAATCCAACTTGGTACCCAAGGGGGTAAGTCTTCTTCTTCTAAATGATTCACCTTCATTAGAAGATGATTGCCGTCTATATTGTGCTCTACCACTTCTGGAAAAATATTTATTTTTTTATTTTTGAAGTAGCTGATATTCTCAAAAGCCTCTTGTAGTGTCCCATATCTAGCCTCATTATCTTTTATCATCTTGAGTCCTACGCCGTCTTCCAATTTAACATAGAAGGAGTCGTCCGAATTAATGCAATGGCCTTTGATGGGTACGTCGTCGAGCATAAATTCAACGTCTCCGTGGGGCTTTCCGTTAATGCGGCCCGGCTTCTTTTTGAAATTAAAATTATAAAGCTTCATAAATATCTTGTGTTAAAGGGAAATGAGTTTTTGTTATGCTTGATGAGATATTATAGTCTTTTCCTTCTCCTAGGTTATATATCTTAAAGTTAAAAGACTCTTGTAAAGTTTTTATATACTCCCAAAATATAACAAATTGTCTGTCTTGGAATCTGTTTCCATATTGTAAGTACCAATCCGGGCTTTGTTTGTTGCCGTCGAAAGCATGCTCCATGTTTTCTGATACGAAGCCATCGTTTCCCACTGTATAAATCTCAGAGGCTCCAGAAAATATAGCTAATACTATGAGTTTATAACCTACCCCTAGGGTTGAGGAGTATCTAGTATAATTATAAGAGCTGTTTTCTTCGAATCTACTGGTTAGGTTTTCTATTCTACTGAGTTCAATCTTGTCATGTATGTAGTTGGTAACTAAAGGAAAAGTCAGAAGCGCCTCTGTGTTCTCTATGCTCTCGACTAACTGCTGGCTTTCAAAATCTACTATTGAAGATAGGTAAAGTAAGTCTATTTGCTTTCTTGAAAGATCCTCGTTTTTATAGAACTCGTTGACTGTCCATAAGTAGTCGTAGTCTATTTTGTCCCAGTTTACTTCTTTGCTTGATGGCCCTCCAGAGACTATCATAACTTTTTTATTCTTGAATTTAGAATATTTCTCAGGCAGACTTATTACACAGTCATGGTTATTATGAACCAATGTCTCTTGTTTAGAAAAGACTCTTTCTTCTTTTATTTTGGTAATATAATCGCTATGCAAAAAAATCGAGGCTCCGTCGGTGGGGGGAAGGAAGAAGTTCTGCTCCTTGCCTGCGTTTCTTGGTAGTGTATATTGATGCTCGCTAAAGACCTTGTCGTTGTTTGGGGAGTACCAAAGGCTATTGACCTCTACCCCGTGGGGGATGTTACTTAGGTGAGCTTGGACTTTGTCTGGCGTAAGGCCATCTACAGGAATGGTCTCTTTCCCATTGTAGAATAGAATACAGTTTTTTAATGTTGTTCCTAGCTCGAACATAGTATTTTTCTTTCAGAGAGGTCGTAAGAGTTAATGACCGGGTCTTCATAAACTGAGTCGTTCGGGTAATGTGTTGTGGAGATCTCTTCTATTACGCACCCTTCTCTGCTGTAAAAAGAATGTTTAACTCCACGGTTGATTAAGACTGGAGAACCTTTCTTTAGTTGGATCTCTTTGTCGTTTAGAACCAAGGAACAGTCACCAGATAAGAGCTCAAATGCCTCCTCTTTTTTAATGTGGTGGTGACATGGGTGGTGCTGCCCTTCTGATACTATGAGTAATTTTTTACAATACTCTCTATTTATTTTATTTATTATTACTACCCCATGCTTATTAAAGTTATCTAAACCATAGTGTGCTGATATTTCTATCTCTTCATTAGAATCTAAATTTATATTGGCTTCTTTTAGTCTATTTTTAGCCTCTGTTATTATTTTAGACACTAGCTCCTCGTCAATTTTTTGTTGAAGGTCTTGTTTTGTTATTGCTGAATTAGATTTTAAATCTCTAGCTAAGGTGTTTCCTACTATATTGTCTACCTGAGAGGCGTCAAGTTGGTTCTCCTGCAAGGGCATAGCATAAAAAACGTCCTCCTCTCTTATCTTAGATCCTGTTGCAAGGTCAGCCCGCAAGTATGCTCCCCTCTTAAGGGTTTTTAGCGAAGAGGCTTCTGTCTCGTTTCGCTTTCTGTTGCGTAGGGTTGACTCAACAGATTGAACCTTTCCTATCATTATTCCAATAGCTGATGGCGTGCAAGAGTAGTCGTTAAGATCATCTCCTATTCCAACATGTTTTTCGATCATAGTGCAGCCCATTGCTCTTGCTATAGGAGCTATTGTCTCGTGAGGGAGCATTGGACTTTCATGCGTAGATAGCCCTATCTCTATATCTGGAAAATTATTTCTTAACTGATTAATCCTATTTAAGTTGGAGCGCTCTATGGGTGTTGGGTATTCCGCCACACAATGCATAAAAGCAAAGTCTTTCTTGTTGAATTTAAATAAATCATAAACTTTTTGTAGCTCTGGTATTGTTGCCCCCGCTGTAGAAATGATTATCTTCTTATTCTTTTTACAAATATCTCTCAATAAAGGCCAGTCGTCTATTGAACAGCTAGCAACTTTTATAGTAGATATGTTTAAATCGTCAAACCAATCTAGCGACTCGCTATCAAAGGGGGTGGACATAGATATGAAGCCGCTGTCATGAATGTGGTCTACTATTTCTTTGAAATCTTTTTTGTTAAGCTCCGTGCTTTTAAATCTTTTAACTAATTTTAAATCTGAATCAACGAAGTCTGGGTGGATGAAGGAGTCGAGCTGTCTAAATTGTAGCTTTATAGCCGCTTGTATGCGGTAGAGATCTTTAACCTCCTTGAATTCATCAATAATCTTTTTGGCATGCTTTACGCTGCCTTGGTGATTATTCGCCATTTCAAATATATATAGCATTATCTTACTCCTGAACCGTAAAGGGCTTCGCACATATCAAATTGCCATTGGTAATCTATATCCAGACACTCTTCCTCTTTCATTGGAAAAAGTTCTATGTCTCCCGGTTTATTAAAGTCCCCCATCCAAATACCTTCTCCTATTTTATCCATTCTCCCAGCATATAAACAGTGCGCCGCCTCATATGTTTCTTCCACAAACTTGGTGTTCATGACAGCTTGTCCTTCTGGCCAAGGTGATATTAGTTTAGAGTCTTTATTCCAAAAGTAGTTCTTTTTTTTCATTACCCCGAACATGCCTTCTGAATCTGAGTTCACGTAAGCTTCAGTAAAGCGTTCTATTGTCTCTGCTTTCATAAAAGGAGCGCAGGCGTTTATTAAGACACAATATTTAAACGGCAGCTTATTCCACCACTCGTACATAAGGCTCATAGGCGTACCCTCTGAGTCAGCAGACTCTTTAGATCTGTGAAAAATATTTACATCTTTCCTGTAGCAAATAGACTTAAGGTCGTCTTCATAGGCGGAGACGAAAAATTGAGAGCTTGGGATTTTCGAAAATGACATCTTATCTAGAGCTATGTCTAACAGATTGGTTCCGCAAAAGCTTTTAATCATCTTTTGAGGGACTCTCTGAGAGCCAAGCCTAGCCTGTATTACGAAAACTATATCTTTTATATCTTTCATTTGTGAAATTTTTGTCCATCTCCTAGGTTGATGAATTCAGTATCAGGGAAGTGTTCTTTTGTGTATTCCCAAAAATATTTATACTCGGAGTCGTAAAGCTCTTCCGAGAAAACAGCTGGTAACAGTTTTTTCCCGGGCTCATGGGCGTGATCTCCTTTGTAAATGGGGTCGTAACCGTCAAGACCCACAAACTTTACCGTTTTGCATCCTAGGAAAGAGGCGAATAGAATCATTCTGGCGCAAGCGCCAAGCCTGCTATAGAACCTCGTGTGCATAGCAAAATATTTTTCATAATCATCAAACTCATATTCAAACCAACGGTCATGTACCTCGAACCCTGAGTATGGCTGAAACCTCTCTCTGTATTCGATGAACTCCTTGGATTTTAGGTCAGGTTCCCCCATGAACATTGCTACATCTATTTTGATTGAAGAGAGCTTGGGGTTTAAATAGAAGTGATTACAAGACCATGTGAAATCTCTTTCTATAGTATCATAGTCAAGTCTATTAGTTGACGGTCCTCCACCAATTATTAATACTATCTTATCTTTATATTTATTAAAGTGGTCTAAATCAGAATATACAATTTCGTTATTTGCTTTAACTGACTTACAAAATTTTTTAAAGCTAGAGCGAAAGTCTCGCACTACCCATTGCGGGAATGGTTCTGTAGCTCGGTCATGTTGAAAACAGCTGTCCATGAATTTGTTTTCTTTAATCTCTAGTGCCATATTTCATAGTTTTCAGTGAACCTATTCGGCCGTGCGTGCCAATGTAAGTGGTCGGGGACTTCCCTTTGGGTTTTATCGATATAGAACTTTTCTTTTCCGAATTTTATCTCTCCGACTCTCTCTAGGGCGTTTTGCATGTCGGTTGCGTCCTTTTCGGAGATATCCATCGTGTGCAAAGGCTCTCCCCTCCAAACCACCATAGGAAGAATACAGCTCATGCAGTCCATAATGATCCATCTAGGATCAGAGTCGTCATAAGTATGAAGAACTGTTTTTAGTTCACAAAGCGGGCACATTTTATCCTCTAAGTTTTTCTCTAGCTGATTTTTCTGATTCAGCAACCTTGATTTTTCCGTCACCAAACGCTTGCTCTAGTTCTCTTATTCCGCTGACTAATTTAAACAAACCTTGCGGCTCTATAGAGCTAAGATGGTCTGACCCCCACATTGTTCTATCTAAAGTTATGTGCCTTTCTATAATAGTAGCTCCAAGATAAACAGCGGCTACAGAAGTTCCTAGCCTAAATTCATGACCACTATAGCCAACTTCGCAAGCGTATTTTTCTTTCATTGTCTTAATGCAAGATAAATTTAATTCATCTATGGGTGCAGGGTAAGTTGAGTTGCAATGTAGTATGGCGTAGTCGTGCATCTCAGGCCCCGGTTCAAGAACACAGATTGCTTCATGTATCTCTTCTTCTGTGCTCATCCCCGTGGATAAAATCACCTTCTTGCCGCTTTTAGCAGAGGCTTTTATTAGCTCAAGGTTGGTTAGCATAGCAGAGGGAATCTTAATAAAGGGGACGTCGTACTGAAGTAAAAACTCTAAGCTGTCTAAGTCCCAAGGCGAGGCACTCCAAGCTATGCCCTGCTGCCTGCAATACTTGTCAATAATGTCGTATTCCTTTTCCCAGAACTCTACTTTATATTTATATTCCAAGTACGTCATTCTGCCCCAAGGGGTATCTCGCGCTAGACTTTTCTGGTGCTCAGGCACACATACGTCAGGGTTTCTTTTTTGAAATTTAACTGCATCGCATCCAGAAGCGGCAGCTATATCAATCAGTCTTTTGGCTGTATCTAGGGAGCCGTTATGGTTTATTCCTATTTCTGCTATAATGTAAGTCTTGTTCATGATAAGATGTTTAATTTTATATTTTTGCTTTCTACCCACTCTTTTATACTTGGCACCGCTTCTGCATTCAAAATTATATCCCAAGGAATCTCGCATCCTTTATTGTCCATGAAGGCTTTATCTTCTTCTTTATAGAAGTGGCTCCCATGTTTATCAAGGTCCCACCCTATTGTGGTTATTGACTTAACTCCTACGTGGATTGCGGTATGTAAAACGCTCTCCAACATAATACCGGGGCCTGTTTGCCTTTTCTCTCCTGTTTTCTTTAATAAAAAATCATCGTAATTTCTTTTAACGGCTAAAGTATTGTCTTTTCCTCCTATTTGTTCTATTAGGGGGACCTGAAAAAATAAATCAAAATCTTGGTCTAAGCTCCACCTTTGTCCTCTGGGGTAATTGCTGCTTGCTATAACAACATCTGGCCTACTATCTATATACCTGTAAGGTATATTCATATAGTCAGGGGGTAGATTGGAGCAGTTCCAAAAATGAAAATCTGTCTCTTCTTTGAATTCATTGTAAGCTTGTTTGATGGAAAAGACTAAGCTGGTTTTGAGCCTGTCTCTTATTTCTTGGTTATCATACTTAGATAAAGATGGACCACAGGCTAAAATGTAACAGTCTCGGCCTTGTTCTGAATTATGTAAGTCTTCTATCTTCATTCCTTTACATATAAGAAATCAGCTAACGCGATCTTGTTTAGGGGTAGGTTCTCGAAAGTCTCTCTTTTTATGCTCATCTGCTGCTTTGCATTCCAGCTATCGGGGTGACAAACGTAGTCAATGGTAAGTAACTCTCTATCATTCCTAATGCATTTCTGGCCTTTGTGAAAACCATTGGTCATGGCTAGCGCTACATCTCCTTTCTTTCCTGTTATATGTTTGATTTTATCTTTTCCATAAAAGGCTTCTATTTCATCATCTTCCCACCTGTATTTCTGCAATATGTTGTCTGGTTTATTATCTACGCTGCCTTCTACGTAGGTAAACGGACCGTCCTCAGGCGATAAAACATCTTTTAGGTATACAAAAACTTTAAAAAAGTAAGGAGAGTTAGGGTCGATATGATACATCGTTGTGTTTTCGCTCTTCAAGTTATTAGCGAAACTTTTTCTTAGATTCAGGGTTCCTATGGCGGGCGCGCATCTAAAAAAGCTTTTAGCAATAGATGTTAGTCTATTGTCGAATATTATATCGCTTATTTCTGGTATGTTGTAAAGCGGCTCAGGTATAGAGAGGAATAACTCTGTGTCCCGTGCTTCTTTTTGGGTTAGTTTATTATTATTTTCTCCTACTTGTCTGCCTAGGTTGCTGTCTAATGGCATAGGCCCGCCGTCTAAAAAATAATTTAATTTATCACTTATTTTATTTAAAGTGTCGATTTTATGATCTAATCCTCCCTCTATTTTAGCCCATCCTTTTTGGTAAAGTTCTTTAACTATATCTTTTTCTTTTTCTATATCTTTGTCGAGTATATAATACTTTGACCTCCTGTCCTCTATGCATTTTAAAACAAGGTTAAGGTCTTCTTCTTTGAAGTGAGAAATCGTTCCGTCCTGCTTGACAGACAAGCCAGAGTTCTTCCTGTTTGGGAGTTTTGGTTTATTATTCGACCACATACATAAAATCAATCAAAGGTTCATTTCTTTGTCCTATTTTTCTGCAGGTCTCTGGTTTGATATCTATATATGATTTCGCACTCCAGTCTTCTGGGCCACAAACGAAGTTCAGGGTTAGCATTGTTCTGTCTTTGGATACGACTTTCTGCCCTTTATGGTATCCGGTAGTTACAGCCGTTAGAACATCTCCTTTTTTAGCGGTGAGGGGTTTTATTTTTTCTTTGCCGTATATTCTCTCTATATCCTCGTCTGGCACTCTATGGTTTTCCAACCATCCTTTAGGTTTCTCATAAGCAGACCCTTCAACATAGGTAAGCGGCCCATCGTCTATCTCTTCTACGTCATCTAGATATAGGAAGAACTTAAGCAGGTAAGGGGAGTTCCTATCGCAATGATACAAGGTTGTTTGGGCGTGTGGCAGGGTGTTGGCGAAGCTTTTTCTAAGATTTAATGTCCCTACCGCTGGCATACATTTAAAATAGCATTTCGCTATATCAATTATTCTGTCATCAAATAGTATGTCTCCTATCTCTGGTACGTTATAGAGAGGGTTTACTACGCTCATAAAAAGCTCTTTCTCTCGCGCTTCTGATTGAGGTGGTTTAGTATCTTTAAGTAGGCCATACTTACAATGCTCTCCTCCTTTATCTAAATAAAAATCAAGCTTATCTTTAATGCTGTCAATTACGTCGATCTTATCCGAAAACAGAGAGTCTAGTTTGTACCAGCCTTTGTTGTTAAGAACGTCCACAATGCTTTGTTTTGAGCTCGACTCAGCCTCTGTCAGCGGGTATTTTGCTGCTCTAGTTTGTAGGGATTTTAAAAGAAGGCTTAAATCTTCCTCGCCTCTCTTCATGCAGAATGAAGAAGGAATCTTAACTGTTTTATTATTCATGCTTTTGTAATTATAACAAGAACATGATCAATTGTCAAGGCAGAATAATTATTTACATGCTGCGGTCTCTGCCGTTTTAGCTGCACCTACTCCTATACACTAATTTTCTCTGGGTTGGGGTCAACTACTCCAACTTTTTCAAAGCTCGTTGTATACTTCTTGTTTATAAAATCTATTCTATTCAGAGAGGGCTTGACTCTTATATTAATTACATCTCGGTAGCCTTCTATGATAGGGTTAGCTCGATGGCCTATGTTATTATTAAATGAGAATGTAGTACCTTTGGGTCCGGTAATTGTTGTGGGTTCGTGTCCTACGGCTTGAAGCTCTTTTACTTCTTTATTTACTCTGGAGCCATTCGGTGCGTTGTTCCATTTACCTGGCCCAACTCTAGTCCCATTGAACAAATAACCTTTACCGTCTGGCTTAACTAGATACTCAAAGGGAGAATTTTTTGCAGAAACATTATTTAAATATATAATATTTTTAACTATTTCATCTGGGTTGTTGTCGTAATGCCATATATAAGAAGAGTCTCTCTCGCATTTGGTAGTTCTATATACATAAATTTTATCAACATATAGGTAGCAGCCGTACATAGTTTTTTCTAAATGAGGAGCAATGAAACTAGACATTGTTTCTAGTTGTTCTCTTATACTCCATATGTCTGGATGTTTAAGTATAATGCTTTGCTCGTTGCTATTAGAAAAATAATCAAAGACTCTTTGGGCTGCGCTGTCTACGGCCAATTGGTAGTCTGCGCTAAAAGTGTTGGTGGGAACGGGTCTGGCGGGGTCATTATAAAAATTTTCAAACTTAGGTGGTATCAGCTCCCTGTTTTCTTGCCTCCATTTCTCTCGGCATGCTATGAAGTATTCTTTATAGTTCATTATTAATTTTTTCATACTATTTGTCTTGCTTTACTTAAGCTAACAAAAACTTATCCACTTGTCAAGTCTTTTTTAAATCTTTTATTGTATTACGCTTATTTGGTTGAAATAGTCGTGTTTTTTGTCCAATTATTACAACATATGTAGCTTTTGCTTGGCGTGAGCTATCATCCATCTGTCTTTCTTGTCTAGGTGAGCCCTGAGATGGTCGTCTATTTGCTTAAGCATCTCTGGTTTCTCTCCCATATGTTGGTCTCTGACCTTTTGTATGCCCTGTACAACCTTCAGCAGAGTGGAGCTAGCTCCTCTGGATGGTATAGCGAAGGGGGCTATGGCTGAAACGATCTTCAACCCAATCGATAAAACTACTAAAAATATAACAATTCCAACTATCCAATAGACTTTACCCATTAGACTAGAATACTTAGTAGCGGCAAGGGCGTTCTCTTGGTTGACGGCTTTAAGTTGTACGTTCGCGGTGTTTAGCTGGCTGCTTAAGACCCTGTTCCGGTTCTGTATAGCTATTAGTTCCTTGTCCATTACTGCTAGCTCGGCTTGCCCTTTTTCTACTACCTTTGGGTCATCAGAGAGAAGGTCTGTAATCATAGTGTCAGACTTTAACGCGTTTGCTGCTTGAGGTGGCCCTAGGGCTGTTATGCTGCGAGTAGTCATTGATTTAGCAACGTTAGAATGCTTGGATGGTTCCGGGTCTTTTTGAAGTGCTTGGTCTGCCGCGTATACAAAAGTCCTACCACTCTCGACTTGCTTGTTTTCGTTCTCGGTCTGCTTTCTCTCTATGCTCTGCACAACCGCCTCCTTCTTGTTGAACTTGCCTAATGGGGTAGCGCAACCACCTACTACCACTAAGCATAACGCTAGGATATAAAATACATCTTTCATAAATACTTCTCCTTTATCGTTTTAAGAGCTTTCATGGCCTTATCCAAATTTAAATCAATATTGCTGCTCTTGAAGCCTTTCTCTATGTAATCTAGGTATTTAACTCTAGATTCTTTATATGATGGTACCGAGGGGTCAGAGTCGCAGTATTCTTGCACGGCTTCGGAAAAGAATATTATTAAAATTAGACATAGTTTAGATGCTTCTTCTGAAGGCTTATCTGTATTAAAAGATATGTTTTTTATATTTTTTAAACAGAAAAAGTATTTATAAAAAGCTCCAGATAGGAATTCACATTCTTTAGTATCTAACCCTTCCTTGGAGCCCTCTTTGAAAACCATCAATAAGGCGGACAGTTTAGGGTGTAGCTCTAGAAGCTTTTTTTTATTTAGACGCTTTTTTGCAGCGTGCTGGACGACTAAAAGGACATCTTCATGTTCGTCTGTGATCTTTTCGACCACTTTTTCTTCGACTTTTAGTAAGTGAGAAATGTAGTTGACTGCTACATTATCTATAATATTATCTTTTGTCCTTTGTTTAGCCACCTCACATCTTATCTTTATGCTTGATGCCTCGTCTTTTTTTAGAGTATCTCTGCTCTGCTTTTTCTCTGACTGGGTCTACCCCGTTGTTGTCTTTTTTTCTTTTAGAGCTTAGCTCTGCAGAATAATCCCATATGTCCCCCATTGTCCCTTTCATATTTTTAGTTTTTTCTGTAAACTGCTGAGCAGAAAATGGATCAACATTGCTATCAATAGAAGCATTAGGGACCGTAAAGACCCTGCTAAAGACTTTGCCTTTTTCAGAATAAGCATGCTCTTCGTCTATAGCTTGAATTATAGATATTACTTCTCCTGTCTCGGGGTTTTCAAATAAATATTCAGGCATTACCTAAAAATTCTAAGATTTTATTAGTAGTCTTTTCGTAGGTAAACTCGTCCTGAAGTTTAAGTCCAGCCGAATTGAGTCTGTCGAACTCTACCTTTTCTATGGCTTTTTCGCAGCCATTAATAAAAGACTCTTCATCAAAATCAAAGATCCTTCCTTGGTTATACTCAGCTCCGGCTTTAAAGAAAACTCCATCTTCGGATGGTATTTTGCCAGAAGGTTCAATTAATGTAGAATTTTCTGGATTAGCCCATTCCTTATACCCAGTAGCATTCATTATGACTGAGTGTTTCCCTATCGCTACTGAATGAAACTCGGGTAGTCCCCAGCCCTCCGCTCCAGACATACCTACAACAATATCTCCAGAATTAAGAAAGTCATTGTAGACTAAATTCTTATCCATGAAGTCTAGAAACTGTATATTGAAATAGTTTTTATCACCTAGAATCCTATTTATTAAAGCTGGCATCTCTTTTTTTAGGAAAGGATTATGGATGGCGCATTGTAGGTGGTACCTTTTGTCGTTGCCAAACTTCTTAGCCCAAGCCTTGATTATCTTGTTGTGTCTTTTTCTTTTTTCTAGCTTGCCACAAAGGTTGAAAACAATCCTGTTGTCATCGTAGTATTTTTTATCTAATCTTTTAAAATGATATTTATCAAAGCCAAGAGGTATAAGGTCAGCTTTTAGTCCAAAGTTAGAAAAGACATCTACGGAGTGCTTGCTTGAGAAGATTAATCGATCAGCATTAGAGGCTATGTTAACCTCTGATGGCGTAGGCGCATCTAATTCGTAAAAAGAAAAAAGAACTCTTTTAGAGGAAACGCTGTTTAGAGCTGAGGCATTAAGATGCCAGAGCATAAAGACGGGTTGTTCTTTCTTGTGAAATTTTGGCCCCTTAGCTATGCAGCTTTTAAGCCATTTAAGGAACTCTGGTTCAATGTTGAACGAAGAAACATCCTCGTTTATAGGAAAAAGGCTCGGCTCAAGCCCCTTATTGTAAATCTCTCTGAGAAGACAATGGGAAACTTGGCCGAAACTTAAATTGTTAACCGGAAGCTGTAAGGCAAAATCCATTACAGCAACGTGTCGCCATCTTCATCTGCAACCGCTGTCGCAGGAGCCTCCTTTGTTTGTGGGGTTGTTTCCGTTGACATACCGCCTTGCTCTGAAGCCGGACGAGAAATATAAATCCTAAAATCAGGTTGATTCTCAGATTTCTTATCCTTGTTGTAGAAAGCTACAACTTGGACCTTCTTCTCTTCTCCGAACTCATTCTCCATCTTGAAATGACCAGAGAAATATTTCTTACCGCTACTCTGTGACGTCTTTGTCCAGAGGGCTCCGACTTCTCTCTTGTCCCAATCGTTATTTGTATTATCTGCCATAACTTCCCTTAGTATAGATTAAACTTATCCAGCTGTCAAGCTTTTTGTTTAATGTATTTTTCTTTTTAAAATTTCAGCACCTTTTCTATGCAGGTTTATGGCTGTCTGAGAACTGAAGCCTAAGAGATTTCCTATTTTGGCCCAAGTCATCTTGCCTCCCGAGAAGTATCTAAGAGAGTAGACTTTTTCAACTCTAGGGTCTTTCATTTTTCCTAGCTCGTTAAATATAAAAGACTTCATCTCTTTATTTGAGTAAGGATTTCCTTGCTCAGTTATTATGGTGTTCTGCCTGACTTTTTCGCTTAGTCTATTTATTTTAGCGGACTTACTTATTAAATGTAGGCATTTATACTTAACATTATTACTAAGCCAAGTACAAAAACTAGATCCTTTTTCTAAATTAAAACTTTTCGCCGACTCGTAAATAATTAAATCCTTATCTAATAGAATATCATTAGGGTCGGCCCCAGATTTAGCCATAGACGACGAGTACTTAGAATACATAGACAAAAAGACAGGAGAATACCTAGATATCACCTTAAGTAGAGACAGGTCACAATCTTTTTCTTGTATCTTCTTTATTTCCAGATAGAAGTTATTCATTTTTTTTTAAAATTAATAAAAGAGGATTCCGCAAGCGGAATCGACGTAGCTTTTTTGCTGAGCACAGTTCACCCAACTTACAAAACACTTAAAACGACTACGAAAGGACGCTTTCGCTTCCACTTTAGTTCTATTCGCAGGGACTTTCTCCTTTTCGGCCCGCACATACGAGCCTAGCTAATGACTTTCGCAACCTATACCAAGTGTGATTAAAAATGGTAGAACTTTTTTAAATGATCACTTCCCTCATACGCCGCCTGCACCCGCTTGTAGCGTACCTTCCAAGGTTCGAGAAGCCCCTTCGGGGTTGTTGGTCTCTCAAGAGTTACCAGACTCGCTTTCGCTTAGAACCATTCTTCACACTTTCTCTATTATAAATTTTACTTGACTTTCTGTCAAGTTTTTTTTAAAATTTAAAAATGGACAGACTCAGCTGGGTAGACTATGGCATAGAACTAGCAAAAACAGCGGCCCTAAGAAGCGAAGACCCATTCATTCAGGTTGGCTGCTGCCTTTTTAGGCCAGATAATAGCATCGCATCTCTAGGCTACAATGGGGCACCTCCCGGAGTTGACATAGACTGGTCAGATAGAGACGAAAGAAGGAAAAGAGTTATTCATGCTGAAACAAACGCCCTAAAGAATATAAAACCCCAAGAAGCAGACAGAATGTTTGTAACCTTAATGCCCTGTGGGGACTGCATTAAAAACGTAGCTTCTTATGGAATAAAGCAAATATTTTATATTAAAACATACGACCTTGATAAAACAGCTATAGACCTAGCATCAGAATTTGGAATAAATTTAACACAACACAATAATGATCTCCGTATATATCAAAAAATTAGAAGAGTCGGCAGTGACGCCGACTAGAGCAACAGACCTAGACGCCGGGTACGACCTATATTCAATCAAAGACGGAGTAGTCCCAGCAGGAAGCAGGAAAGTAGTAGGGACAGGAATAGCTATAGCCATTCCAAATAGCAGAAATGTTTTTGCTCCATCTTACTACGGAAGAATTGCCCCAAGATCAGGCCTCGCAGTAAAAAAAGGCATTGATGTGCTAGCGGGAGTTGTAGACGCAGGGTACAGAGGCGAAGTAGGGGTTGTCTTACAGAACCTTTCTGACGAAGACTTTATCTATAAAAAAGGAGACAGAGTAGCTCAGTTGATACTCGAACAGTGTAATACAATAGGCTGGGTCGAAGTAGAAGAGCTAGAAGATTCAACTAGATCCGATGGAGGCTATGGGAGTACAGGTAATTAATCTAATAGCAGGCTCTCTGTCTGCTTGCGGGATTATGTTTTTATGGTTCGATACTAGTCTCGCCCTTGACTATCTAAAGCTACTTAGGTTAGAAAAAAAATTTATAGAAGAATATGAAAAAGAGTTATTTGAAAATCCCGACATTAAGTTTTTGGAGTTTTCGTATTTTAAGAATCCCACCTTTTTCAATAAGCTCTTCTCCTGCCCTTACTGCCTTGGGTTTTGGGTGTCAGTATTTTGCACTATGATAGCAACACATAATATTTTTTTAATATTTGTTGGCTATATTTTTACCTTATCTTTTTATTTTATTTTTAAAAAATGGCAAAGTTAATAGTAGTTAAAGCCTGTACTGAATTTTGTTCTTTACTTTTAGCCAAGCCTCTGGTAATATTAGATATACCTCAACTGAAAGAGGTTTTAGAAAAGTGCCAAACTTCTAATAGAAGTTGCTGTAGCTCCGCTAAGGACAGTTTAAGAAAGATAGCCGAACAGGATATTTTTAAACTAATTAAAGAGTTCAGCAATAAAGAAGTCAAACTTTTCAGGAAACATCTTTTAGAAGGTTCTAAGTCAGACGGTATTAATATTATATTCGAAAAAATAAGCAAAAACATCATTATATGATTACAGACACAGATCAGAACAAGGTTCTCGAAATACATAAGAGAATGATAGACAAGACCGTGAGAGTGTTAGAGTCGAACACTAGCTGGATTGGAAGAGTTGTTGACGTTATAGATACTCAAAACTTTTCCGTTCGTAGAAGCAAGGACTCTGCAGCTCAAACTGTAAATATGTTTAACATAAGGTCTTTATAATGGAAGAAATAAACACACCCCAACAAGCCGCCATGTTTGACCATATTCTCTTCGAAGCAGACCTCCCTAGAAAAGGATTGCCTAACGAAATAAAAGAGATAGACATGTCTGACACAGAGTTTCAAACCACAGACCTGTCTAAAACCATGGACACTTGGTCTGTATCTAGCGCCGGAGAACTTTTCTTCCACGAGAGCGAGCCCTTCTTTGTCAAAGACGAGAACCACTCAATGGGGGGATACTTTAAAGAAAAGCACAAAGGTATAAAAAGGGAAGAAAAGACAAAGTCAATCCACTTTTATAACGTTTTTGAAGGAAAGGAAAAAGACTATTGGATTTCTTATGACGCTTTATTTAGAAAAGGCAACTTAGTATCTGTTGATTTAAATGAAGTAGAAGAAGTAGACCAAGAAACAAGGAAAGAAGCAAGAGCAAAAGCAAGGGAAATAGCAGAGAGCTTTAACAAAAAGATGAACAGAACCACCCACACCCTACTTAAGCCTATTAAGTTTTGCCTTGGTGTCTTTTTAATCTCCCTGCACTTTTGCGGAAGCAAGCTCTCGGAACTACACTCTAAGCTATGATAGGACTAAGCGGAATAGCAGGATCTGGTAAGGATTTATTTTGTAAACTCCTTTTAAAAGAGATAAAAGGAACAAGGATAGCTCTAGCAGACCCCTTAAAGGAAGAGACTAGAGGATTTATATTACAAAAATATGGAATAGATATTTTAAATTGCACCCTAGAACAAAAGAATAAAGTCAGAGATTTTTTGGTTTTCTATGGAGGGATAAAGAGATACGAATCTAAAGGAACGTACTGGACAGATAAAGCACAAAAGAAGATTGACGCATCTAAACACATCTCCGTTGTCACTGATATACGCTACGCCGAATATGAGAACGACGAGATACATTGGATTAAAGCTACGAACAAAGGGGTCTTAGTTCATATTAGAAAATATTGCGAAATAGAAACCTTTGGCCCTCATATGAAAAGAGTTTATTTTGATCCTCCTAACGAAGACGAAAGAAGAAGCGATCCTAAGCTCATGGAAAAAGCAGACTACTCCATTGAATGGCCCCACGTAGAGGACGCCACCCAAGAGGAAATTAAAGAAACGCTAGCCCCTTACGCAAAAGAATTTGCCGAATGGTACAATAAAAAGAAAAATTATGAAGCAAGCAAAGCAAAACGCAGCAAGTAAATGGTTTCCAGAAATAGAATGGTTATCTAATAATCTGGAAAAGTTCAACGCGGATCACCTTAAATTAATAGTCCACGCTAAAGAAAAAGAAGCTATTGAGCCGAAATCAAACATCAGTAATATTTTGAGAAGCGCCGCAGCAGCGGGAATGATTGAGCCGATGGAATCTTATAGAAAATCAGACTGGAAAAACTCCACAAGAGTGCCGAGGCAATTCTGGAGAAAAGCAAAAAACAAAGTCAAAGGAAAATAATTATGTTTTATAATGCATTAACAAAGAAGTACGAAGCGGAGGTTGAAGAATCCCTAGCTACACTCAAGGTGTATATGAGCAGGAGTGTTGGGATAGGCGAGCACTCAGACCTGTTAACAGAGTTGGATAAATATGTCTCAAAACTAGCGGCAGCAGAGGACAACTTAGAGTCACTAAAGAGACATAAAGGCACACTTACTGAGACGGAAAGTGAGACAGGCTTTGAGCCTCCCAGTCAAAGTTACTAAAAACCTTAATGAATAAGCAAATTTTTAATTGGCACGCTTGCTGCTATTATATATATTAACATGAGTACATTAACATTAACAAATATGGGACTAAGAAACGTGTCGAATCTTTTCGATTATGTAAACAGCAGCCTCGAGGATGACTACAAAGAATGGGCTAGCTCTTGGAAGGGCTGGAGCTCAGATAACAACACTCACTTTAACGAGGAAGAGGACGGGTATTCTTTTTATCTAGCCCTATCGGGCTTGACTAAAGAGGACGTAAAGATTAACGTAGTGGACGACTATATCAGCGTCCACGCCGAAGGAACCTCTGCAGGAAGAGAGGTTAATTACAAGAAGAGCTTTAGCATTCCAACTAAAGCGGACAAAGAAACTCTAGAAGCAAAAATGGAAAACGGTATGCTGAGTATCACTATCAGTAAAAGGGAAAAGGACAAAAATAAGACTGTCGAAATAAAGTAGGCAAATAGCAACCGAATTTTAGCTTCTTTAAGCTGCTCATTTTTTTGGGCAGCTTTTTTTGTTGACAAGCGCATAAGACTAAGGTATAATTATTAAAGTATGATTCAGTTCTATAAAGCAAACCCGAAGGTGTCAGGAACAGCCTGTTCTTTTTCTGTCAACCCTAAAGACAAGTCCGTATACGCCAGCTTAATTAAGCAGAAGAGTTGGGACGATAAAACGAAGACAGGTAGGTTTGATGCCGACAATAAGTGCATCACTAAGCTAAACACAATGGAGCTAGGCGCTCTAATCAACGCTATTGATACGAAGACAGACTGGTCAGCTTATCATGGAACTCAGACAAGAGCGACTAAGATGAATTTTTCCCCATACTCCCAAGGGGGCAATGAAGGCTACAACTTCAGAGTAACCGCTGACTCTAAAGAAGACTCAGAAAAGAAATCCACCTTCTCGATGGGCTTTAGATACGGAGAAGCAGAGGTTCTGAAGAGATATTTTATCTTTTCTATGAACGCTATCTTCCAAGCCTCCCTTGAAGAGGTTCAGGCCTCACTAAGCGGAGCCAAGAAAGGCGGCTACAATAAGCCTCAAGCAGCCTCCGCGCCAAAAACAGAGGACTCGGACGAAGAGGTTGTTTGGTAAAATCTCCGTGATTGACGACTTTGATAAGAAGGTACCTTTTCTAAAGTCCGGCGCTCCAAACAGAGCGCCGTATTATTATCTTTTCTCCTTAGCTTACGCTAGGAACAAAGGATTGTGGCTAGAGTTTGGTACCCATGACGGCACTACACTAAACCTAATAGCCGAAATAATGCATAAGTATGGGAAAGCAAAGACACCTATGTACGGTTTCGATTCTTTCGAGGGGCTACCGGAAGCGTGGGGGAGTAAAGCGAAGAAAGGCCACTTTAATAAACAGGGAAAAATGCCCAACGTTGCATGGGATAACATAAGAATAGTGAAAGGCTGGTTTAACGAGACTATACCTAAGTTTTTAAAAATAGAAAAAGCAGATGTAGCTATGGTTCATATAGATAGTGACCTTTATATTTCAGCAAAAACAACCCTAGAAGGACTAAAAGAAAGGATAAAACCCGGGACAGTAATAATGTTTGACCAGTTCCATAACGGTAGCGGGCATTATCCAGAGTATAAAGAACACGAATACAAAGCTTGGAAAGAGTTTTCAGAAGAATATAAAGTAAAATACGACTGGATAGCTTATGTCAAAGACTCGCTACAAGCCTCATTAATAGTAAGGGACATCCAAGTTTGAGAAAAAAGAAGATTTTATTCCAAAGTGATTCTGCCCTAGCAAAGACAGGGTTTGGAAGAAACGCTAAAGAAGTTCTCTCGTACCTGTATGATACAGGTAAGTACGAGATCTTTCACTATTGCTGTGGAACAACCAAAGGAGAGCCAGCCCTAGAGAGACCCCCTTGGAAGTGCATTGGGACCATGCCCAAGGACCAAAACCTACTGGTCAAACTAAACCAAGACCCAGAACAAGGAAGGGACGTCAACTACGGAGGATATTTCGTAAACGAAGTAATAAAAAAAGTCCAACCAGATGTTTTTATAGGTGCTCAAGACATATGGGGAGTAGAGTCATGCACTAAAAAAGAATGGTACGATAAAATAACCTCAGCCATATGGACAACCTTAGACTCTCTACCCCTTTACCCAAATGCAGTGAAGATAGCCCCTAAAATAAAAAACTTTTGGGTTTGGAGTAACTTTGCCGAAAAAGAATTCGCTAGGTTAGGTTATGGACACATAAAGACACTACACGGAGCAATTAACCATAAAGATTTTTGCAGACTATCGGATGAAAAGAGAGCAGAGCTAAGAAAAAAATTTAAAATAGAAGAGGATGCTTTTGTTATTGGGTTTGTTTTCAGGAACCAGTTAAGAAAATCTGTACCTAACCTGCTAGAAGGCTACGCTAAATGGAAAAAGATTGCGCGACTTGGGGACAAAAAGAAGTCTTATTTGCTGCTTCACACCCACTGGAAAGAAGGCTGGAATATCCATAGGCTATGTGAAGAATACGGCATAGACAAATCGGAAATATTAACTACTTATATTTGCAAGAACTGCAAAGAGTATTGGGTAAAGCCTTATTCTGGACACGGCTTACAATGCGAATCGTGCAAAACAAAAGACTCTCAGGTAACATGTCATGTCTCCATAGGTGTCGAAGAACCCCAACTCAACGAAGTGTACAATTTGATGGACACTTATTGTCACCCGTTTACCAGCGGTGGGCAAGAAATTCCTGTTCAAGAAGCCAAATTTACAGAGTTAATTACCTTAGTCACAAACTACAGTTGTGGAGAAGAGAGCTGCGAAAAAGGCTCAGGATCCCTTCCTCTCAAGTGGTCTGAATACAGAGAGCACGGCACTCAATTCAGAAAAGCTTCAACATGCCCAAACTCTATAGCTGAGAACCTAGATAAAGTATTCCACATGCCACTAGAGGAAAGGCTTAAAAAAGGCAAGAAGGCCAGAGACTGGGCTATCAGCAAATTTTCAACAGAAGTGACAGGCAAGTTTCTGGAAGACTTTATAGACTCCGCCCCTTACGCTACCTTTGACTTCGATAAACTAGACTGGAAACCTAGAGACCCTAAAGCAAAAATTCCGGAGATACAAGATGACGCCGAATGGCTGATATATGCATACAAGCATATATTAAATATGCAGGTAGATAGAGGAAATGACGGGCACAAATATTGGATGAACCAAATGGCCAATAAAACACCCAGAAAAAACATAGAAGACTTCTTTAGAAAAAAAGCTCAGGAAGAGAACCAACAGAACATACCTTTTAAAATAGAAGACTACCTAGATGAAGAGGACGAAGGTAAACGTATATTAGTAGTCATGCCCGGAAGCATAGGTGATGTGTTTTTAACTACTTCTATACTAGAGTCTATAGCAGAAACATACCCAAGCCCAAACTACAATATCTATTTTGCAACAGACCCCAAGTATTTTGAGGTAGTAGAAGGCAACGAGAACATATATAAAATAATCCCCTACAACCAGAAGATGGATGACCTGCTCTGGCTAGAAGGAAGAGGCGACCATAAAGGCTTTTTTGAAGTAGCCCTGCTACCTCACATAGGAACACAAAGAATGTTTAACTATCAACATAATGGTAAAGATAAGATAGCGTTAGACCTTACTTGGAACTAGTTATGCACTTAGTAGAACAATACGCACTCTCCTGCGGTGCAAAAATTACTCGGGCAAAGATAAGGGACAAGTACTGCCCCCTGCCAACAGATAGGTACATAACCTTCTCTCCTTTCTCTAAACCCTCAAAGAATTACGACTACTGGAAAGAAGTTTTAGCTATGGCTATTCCCCCTTTAAATCAATTGAAGATAGACTTAGTCCAACTAGGAGAAAAGTCTGACCCAGCCTATGAAGGCTGTATCGACATGAGAGGCAAAACGTCTATAACACAAGCAGCCTATTTAATTAAACGAGGAATAATGCACCTTGGCACAGACTCCTTTGCTACTCATATTGCCTCAGCATACGATAAGAAAATGATAAGCCTTTATTCCCATAGCCCCATTCAGAACTGCGGGCCATTCTGGTCTAAAAAGGCCGATATCATACTCTTGGAGTCAAACAGAAAAGGACTGAAGCATTCTTACGCTACAGAAGAGAAGCCTAAGACAATCAACACAATAGAGCCAGAGAAGGTGGCCTACTCTATCTTTAAAATGCTAGGCATAAGCACTAACATAAAACACAAGACTGTCCACATAGGTCCCAAATGGAACATGGAATTCCTTGAGGTTGTCCCGTCTGCAGTTGCAAAGTTTAGCCAAAAAGCACCGAAAGACAGGCACGTTATAAGAATGGACTATCACTTCAATGAAGAAGTTATGATAGAGCAACTAAAGACTAACCCCGGCCTGATTGTCACAGACAAGCCCCTATCCTTAGACAAGTTAATAAAAGTAAAGGATCTAATAGATCAAGTTATTTATTTAATAGAGGATGATTCATTTGATGTTGAGTTCTCGAGGGGCTTAGACAGGGCAAATATTAAAAACTCAGTTTATACAAACTTAGAAGGAGAGTTTTTAAAAAAGCTTAAATATGATTTGTTAAACTTAAACAAACCCATAGCAACATTGGAGAAAAAGAGTAAAGAGTTAATATATAATCACGAAAAGTATGATGTAAAGAATCTAAAATTTAGAAGCCGCAAGTTTGTCATAGAGGGAGACAAGATATTCCCCGGGAAAGCAGCTTATTTTAACAACGTAACAATAGATAATTTCAACGCAGATCCAATACCAATCATTAACAAAAAAGACTTTTGGGATGAAATGGATTTCTTTTGGATAACAGAAGATCAAAATCTATCCTTGACTCAGAAGGTAGTTTAGGGTATCATTAGTATATGTCTATAGATCAAAAAACGTTTCAAAGAAACGAAGCAGGGCTTTTAGTTAAACCCCCAATTGACTACGTATTCAACGAAGACGGCTCCGTTGATTGGAGAAAAATGGTCAGGACAAGCTTTTTAGTAGCCAATAAACAAAGGACAAACCAAACCGATGTATCTCAACTGGAAGACAAAGACCTACTTATTCTGCTGGGAGGCATTAAAGAGCTGGCTCAAATTAGAGGTTTTACCCAAGTGAGCTACAACGTGGTAGCCGCAAGCCAAGAGTATTTTGCGACTAGCTGCACTATTGAATGGTTACCCAACTACGAAACTAATAACCTCTCTTCGACGTTCTCTGCTTTAGCAGACGCACACCAAGATAATACGTATAGCTTTGCCTGCAACTTCCTAGCAGCAACGGCGGAAAACAGAGCTTTTGTTCGGTGTGTAAGGAACTTTCTCAGGATTAACGTCGTTGGCCAAGAAGAGATGGGAGGAGGCCAGAAACAATCAACCTTCACTCAAAAATCTTCTGCCGCAAAGACAGACTCCAATCCCGCCACCCTATTAGAAAAAGTTATGGACACAAAGGGGGTATCTTTTGATATGGTCAAATCTCGTTTGCTGGAAGAAGGCTTTAAGAAAGCAGAGTCGTATGATTCAATTAAAGACATACCTAAGACTAAAACTTTTGAACTCATAGCTAGACTAAAAAAGATTTAAAAAAGACTTGACAAGTGAATAAGTTTTTGTTAGAATAAGTAAAGCAAGACGAATTTCCTCTCTCGACGGAGAGAGGTCGGTGTGACGGAACAATCCCTCCCAAAGGGGTAACGTAGCGACTGCGAGAAGTACAGAGACCAATCGGTTGAGAAAAATCGCGGGTGAGTCCGAAGTAAGTAGATCTGAAACATTTGTTTTCTGGGTACTGAAAAGGTGCGGGTACACAAATACTCCCGCCACCATTTATTTTAATATGGATTATGAAGAGCTGTGCAAAGCATTTAGAGAAGAAGAGAAGATGAAGACAAAACATTTACAAAAGAAGGCCGCGAAGAAAAAGGTCACGCGAAAGGTAAAGCATGATAAGATTGTCATGCGGGATCATGTTCGGCGTCAACTGATGAGGGACGTCGAGTATCAAATCAAACACCTTCGGCAAAGAAACGCAGCCGATTGCGATGTTGTTGCATTCATCAACAAGAAGTACGCGCAGATACGACAAATAATGTCAGAGTAACTACCACTTACCAATAGGGCAAGACTCCTCAGCTAAATAAACCTTCAGTGGAACAACACAACCGCACTCAGCGCATCTTTGGTTTTCTTTAATAAACCAAGCGCACCCGTGGCATATAGCGGTCCTTTTCTCTATTAGGGACATTTCCGCTTTTATCTTCTTTCCGGCCACTAAAGCCTTTGCAGTTTTAGAGAGACTCTTAGCTAAGTTAGCCGCCATCTCCTTCTTGCTGGGGAGCTTCTTTTTGTCCAGCTTTATAAAATCTTTTTTTAAAGAACCCCTTTTTCTTCCAGAACTATTCGTTTGAGTAGACCCAATTGGTTCGATATAAGACCCTCCTGAAAAATTTTTTAAACTCATTTTTTTAAATCAAAAACCAGAGGATCGTTGCTAACTTTTAATGTTTTTATTTGTCCCGGGTAGCAGTAATGAATACAAGGCCCCATGTATGCCGTCTTTCCGTACCCCTTTATGCCTTTTCTAACGGCATACAGATACTCGTTAGCGCCGTAAACAGCCATAGCCAAGTCAAACTCAGGCTCAACCTTAAAAGTTCCTTTCGCGGGAACTTGTACAATAGAAGATGACTCCGCATAAGTCTCTTGAGGCCCTATGACATCATCTCCCTCACTTAAATCAAACAAGTCTTCATAACTATGGGTAACATTGTAGGTGCTTGAAGCTCCACCTTCGCAAAGGCTATGCCTTCCATTTCTTTTATAAACTTCCCCTATTTTAGTCTCTTCACATGTAGACCTACCCTCTACAAGGGAGCACCTTAGCTTAGATTCCTCTGGTCTATATTTTTCCTTTAAGCCAACAGGCAGACTCCTAGTGAAATCTGGAGAAGCAACAACTTCATACTCAGTCCAAACCTTTACTGTTCTTAAAAACGCGGATAAGAAAGGCTTATCTCTGGTCTGACAACCAAAAACTATTTGATTGGAGTACCCAGCCCTTATATATTCAGAGCCCCTTATATCAACCAACACGCCACCTTCAACCGGATCAAATTGGGTGCCATCAACTGTAGAATTTCCTAAAGAGGAGTCTTTAACAGGAGGGCGTAGAGGCCAAAGCTCGCTGCTTACATCAAATACCTCACTTTTGTAAACAAGCTCTCCCCCGTAGGCGTAAGCTCTTCTGTTAATTGGGGTAGGCAAAGGGAGACCTTCTGTTTTAATAGGGTGATCGCCATACTCCATGGGAGGATTACAGTAGACACCCAATTTCTTAGGTATATTTACATTATTTGGCAATCCAATACTCTTAGGAGTTCTAGGGTCATCCTCATCTTTTTTGAATTTCTTGGCCTCTGGAGTATCTCTTAACTCTTCGTCTACATCTTCCCATATCGGGCTTCCGAGATCAGCGTCGTAGTCTGTTATATTCTTAAGATCCCCTGAATTACCCCCATCACTTTCGAACGCAGAAAAATGAGCCACTTTAACTTCATTGGAGTCGGGATCAAGATAAACTATATAATTTATTCTAGACTTGTTCTCATAAGTTAAATAATCATATTCATCATCCCCCATACCCCAGCTGGAATCGGCATCCCCTGCAGAATCGAGATTTGGAAAGGTCAGTCCAGCCATATCTGGATTATTTATATATCTATATTCAACCTGACTGAACCTCCTTACCTTTGCATATAAAGGAGCTTCTACTCGTATTTTATGCATAAAGTTAACAGCTCTAGCGTAAGTATTGAAAACCTCTGCAGTAATAGCAGCTCCCGGCAATATACCAAAAGACTGAGGCAAGGATGGGTTATCCTCCCTAGAGAAAGAACTTATCCAAGGAGTCGTCTTACTAGCTATTTCGTTGTTTACGACCCTATACTCTACTATAGATGAGTTATTCGCTAAAGCCCAAGCTTCTCCGGGATCAACGTCCGGATAAACCTCATACTGAATGAACGGCTTATCACTTCCGGGCTGATACTTAACCTCTACAGACCTGTTGCTAACAGAAGAAGAGTCCGTCTGGTCCTCCTGAAACAAGCCATCTACATACTCATTCTCTGTCCCCTTTATTTCCGAAATCTCGTCGGGCATAGATCTTCCATAATTCTGAGAACCCTTTATTTGTTCTATAGAGGAAGTAGCAAAGTTTTTTATTTTTATAATCCTGTCGGCCTGAGCCTGTATGTCTCCCCATTCTTTATCATCTTCCGAGGAACCCTTCATAAAATCAACAGAGCCCCTGTTGACACTTTCACTCAACTCCTCGTACTCTGTGTAATCAGCTATTTTCTCTGTGTCCTCATAAGTCAACCCGAACTCTTCCTGCTCTTCCTTAGGTAGCGAAGACTCGTTTCCTGTTATAGTTGCTTTATACAGCTGCAAACCGGGCACATCGGTAATTGATATCCGGTCAAGACCCCTTTCTTTATTAGGGGAGCCAGCAAGATTAGCTATCTTTAAGTTATGTATAATGATAGGAGTCACATCAGATCTATACTGCTCTACTTTAACTGTCTTAAGTCCATCAACATCGGCATAGCCAGTACCAGCATTGATTACTTCTATAAATTTTAATTTTCCGTTTTCTATTATGGAGCTAGCCTGAGCTTTCCTAAAGTGAGACGGCTTTTTATCTGGTTCTGCTATTGAGATAGTCGGAGGAGTCCTATAATTATCTCCGGAATCACTTATCATAACCTTAGATATGCCCCCTCGATTAATAGGGTCTTTATAGTTAGCCCTCATATTATGTTCTAAGTTAAACATATACAGCCTCGAGCAAGGAAGGGTTAAGTCTACGTTCCTATTATGTTTTTTAAAATCAAAGGTTCCGAACTTAACCAAACCACTTTCCGGAAAAGATACCGACTTCTTGATGTCAGGATTTTCAACCATACTCAAAGAGTGCTGGTATAGATCTATTTCTTCGTTAAGTACACCGTCTCCAGACAAGTCTGAGTCATATATAATAGACCTCCACTTGAAAGGTAGCCTCATTGGAGATATTTGTTTTTCTTTAGACTGCCATAACTCTTGGCTATCTTTGTCTTTATAGCTTATGTCTACGCCAGTTATGACTATCCTATATTTCTTACTGGCGTCTATGCCCTCCCTTTCTATGGAAAATTTGTTCCCTTTATGGCTTAAACCCTCCTCTACACTGCTCCAACTTACCCCATCAGAGCTATTTTCTAAGTCGTAGCGAATGCGAACTGGTTTAGTTCTCTGCTTCTCTTCTAATCCCCCAAAGCCATCTGCAAAGCCATCCCAAAAATCAGTAATATGAAAATCTAAACTACTGCGCCCCGGAGCGACATTAACATAAGGATATATATATTTACATACCGCAGGCATACCCATATCGAAAAACAAATCTGCAGTAAAATCTTTACTAGAAGATATAGGAGCGACATGTTCATCAAGCCTTGAAAGCCCTGAAGCAGTAAGTTGTTCACCCTTCTGGGAGTTAGATAGAAGTGAGGCGTGACCTTCTGTGTCGTAAGACTCATAGACTTGTTTAAATTGGTCTCTGAACCCCTTATTTAACATAGGTATTTGATAATCAAAGTAAGGGGAGCCAACTAAATCTTCCCCATTGTCCCCATCTGTCTCGGCAGGATAATCAATGATACAATCCGCTTCCTCAACTATACATAGATTTTCAAAAACTTTATTTCTCAGAAAGTTTCCGGCTGCCCCCACTGATTTAGATGTTCGGGCCTCTGGCCCAAGCGTTTCTGGTGTATCTTCGGCAACATCATAATTTAAAACAACCTTCAGATCCTCATTTGTATTAAAGATCACGCCAGAAGTACTAAGGTTAAGCAGAGGATCATCTTCATTGAATATAACGCTACCATTTAAAGTAATAGATTTAATATCACTACTCTTCTTATATATGTATCTGTATCCTTGTTTAGTATTTAACTTTATATTCAATGTTACAGTTTTATCAGAATCAGAATTTGTATAGCTAACTCTTTCTATTTGAGTATTAGATCTATATAATAAATTTTTCCAAGAAGAGAATATATTAAAACTTTCACTTGTCCAATGAGACGCCGGAATTGCTGTATAATCAGGATCCAACCCTGTTACTGTTCCGTAGCCGAGGCCGCCGTAAGTTTCTCCATGCCAGTGCTTAGCTGCGGTAGAGAGTTCTAAATTAGCCCTTATCTTATTCCCATCTAAGACATTATTAGTTGCCCAAGAGTCTACCCTCTCGCTGGATATTTCACTAAGCGGTGGCTCTAGATAGAAAGTCCTAGACCCTATCACAATTGGGGAATTTAATGAGGTTACAGGGCTGTCAGAATCAGGTTGTCCGTAAACGGAGTCATCACCAAGGCAAGATTTTACAGATCTATAAGTCCCATCGTCTTCTGTTTCTAGATCAAAATAATTTACCACCTTAAATACTTGACCGGGTAATTCATTATTTGGATCAGCAGATGACACAGTATCCTCTATATCCGCATCCACCTTATTAAAGGAATCAAGATTTGAGTCTGAGCTAAATATTTTTAATAAAGTTATAGTATTTTTTGTTTCGTTACCGCTAGTGGCCTGACTAGTAACCCTAGCAAAATAAGGCTTACCGCCAACTATGGAGCCTTTGCTATTTTTAAATACAATTGCGTCTCCATTTGAAATTGCTCCCCTAATTACAAGCTGGTTACTACTTAAATAGGCGTCGCCTTTATCAGAACTAGTAGCACCTATGGTCCTCCAATTTCTATTTTCACCAGAGAACCTCAAAACCCCTCCCGGCCTATATATATCGTGGTAAGATATAGAGCTAACCTCTGTGTCTAAATAATATTTTAACCCAGCAGTCTCGCTCTCATTAGTTAGATACGAACCTATCTGATAATCTTTCTTTAGATTTTCAAATACAAGCTTCCTCTCCGTAAGCTTTTTAAGCCTAAGCCTGATAGCCTTGTAAGCCTGCTTCCCCTTGGATGTGTTATAAGAAAGGCCAAGTTGCTCCCTCGTGTCACCACCGTTGATGCCGAAAGGAATAAAAGAATAGCCTTGATGATTTTTTAAACTTTTTCTTCTGTCTCTTTCTGCTATAGCGAGAGTCTTTGTTATACCTGAGTCATGAGTACCCCCACCTTCTCTCATCGCATATTCCTGACCCTCATTAGTGTTAAAATCAAGATTTAAACTGCTTATAGTTCCATCTGCTACAAAAGGCAAAGAGTCTCTGGCTCCTAAAGAGATAGACAACACGACTTTACCTGTATTATTAGTAAAAGACAGGCTGCTTTTTATTTCGTATTCGTATCCGGGGCTATCTATCTTGTTGTCTTCAAACTTTACCCTAAGCACGTAGTCTTTGTCAGTAGAATTATCTTTGTTTGTCCACGTGACGTCAGAAAAGCTTTCAGAAAAATCCAAGTCTGGATCTTTTGGTATTTTAAATTCAAAATAATCCTTCTTAAAAGCGCCTTCTATATCTTTTAATTTTTTGCCTTGTATTAGTTCATAAGAGGCTCCATTAGCTACTTTGTTACTAATCCTGCCATTTAAGAAATTCTCTTTTTGATAATCTTCCGACACCTTGGTCCAAGTAGGATCAACGTAATCATCATCTTCAGTCTTGTTAGCTATCTCCTCGTTTAGAGCTTCAGTCTCTTTTTCTACTATATCTTTTATAGCCAAATCCGACTCATCAACTCCTTCTGCTTTAAATAAAGAAGCTTTCACTACTGCGAAATAATTATAATGTATTTGATAGTTTTCCTTACCTGCGACTCCTATAAATTTTTCTCCGGGCCAGTAGCTTTTGCCATTATACCAAATTACCGGAAAGAATTCCTTAGACACTACATCGGTGTACTTATGTGAGCCGTAAGCAGTGCCGCCCGGTGCACCCCTTACGGCTGTTGGAGCAAAGTCGTACTTTACAGGAACAGTCTCATCCCCAATCTGATAATATCCATCGAAATCTTCTAGTATGTAATACTTGCCACTCTCTATACCAGAGACGGTAACTAACCCTGTTCTTTCGTTAAACTCCTTGGAGTAACAGATTCTTTCGTGTCCAGTACTAATGGAGTAGCCTATTGTTCTTGCTGGCATATCCCAAGAGATCTTAAGGCCATTTAATATATAATCAGACGAGTCCTTATCGTAGTAAATCTCCTTGCGTTCGATGCCATAGTCTAATAGACTGGAAGCAGAGTCCTTCTTATCTCCATATAAGACCACGCCAAATTTATAGGGATTGTCGAAATTGCTAATAGACTCGTAGCCGGAAAGCCCATCACTCTCTATAAACGGCGGGGAAGGCCAGTGAAGATTAGTCCTAAATATGTTGGAAAACTTATATCTAGTCCCAACATAGTTAACATTAAAAGACTCTTTCTTTTTAATAATCCATTCTGCGTTTTGTTCTTCTTCATTAAAATAATTTGGATCTTTTTGTAAATGAGGAATATGAACATCTTTCAAGCTAATAAACCAATCTCTTCTATTAAACCTTGGACATAGATTATAGTCAAGCTCCTCTGAATTGGTAAACGCAGTTTTTTCTGATGAGTATATTTTATTGATTTTTCCGCCAGCTGTAATATTGACGGCTTTACTGGAGGCATTTATTATCTTTAGCCCATCAACAGTTCCCGTATACTCTATGTCTGCTGGCTGAGTTATTACGGTTACTTTGTTCTTAGTGCTTATAAAATGTTTTGGCCTAAGCATGTCTATCTGCCGTCCCTCTAGCTCATCTTCAGTTAGATCATCAACCATCAGAGCTCTCATAGATTTATTAGCAGGCAAAGACCCCACTCCATCGGATTCAAAATCCTCTATTCTTAATTTATTTTCAAATATCCGGCACTGACTATTAGATATGTTACCTATCAGAGTGTTATCTTTTTTAGCCGAGTATATGATATCAAAGGGATCTTTAAATATTACTATTTTGCCGTCATAAAATGGTTTATTTAAATAAAAGTTTTTATAAAGAGTCGTCTCTTCAAAGGCTGCATCTCCTCCTTTCGCTACCTCAGTATAGCTTTGTAGTTCTGTTACGGTTGGATCACCTGTTCCTTCCTGAGCGCACGAGATCATGATCTTGCATTTAGTGGAGCCAGTTAATAGGTCAACTTCGTAATCGTTTTCATCCCCTCCCATGTCTTTGAAATTATTATCATTTGAATCTAATTTTCTTAAATTGACAGGGCTCCTGTCTTTATTGTACAGACAAAATTCAGTTCTCTGATCGTGCTTAAAGATATAATCATAATATCTATTAGATAAAACAACCTTGTCTTTAACAGACTCATCTAATATAAACTCAAACATGTTGCAAACAGGAATCTTTATTTCCATTTTGCTTGATAAAGATGGATCAAATTTTACTGGTTTTGAATGAGATATATCTATCCTATCATCATACTTATTATATAGAGCATAATTAGTACTCCATTTTTTGAGCCTAGATAGATCCGGAGTAAAACCACCTCTTTGAAGCTTTGAGTCAACGCTTGACCAAATGATAAGCGGCACAAAAGTAGTAGTAAAATAAGCATCGTCCGTTACGTTGAATGCTTTTACGTTTTCAGCGTCAAAAAGAACGACTTTATCCTTGTGAATTGAAGCTGATATCTCCACAGCTCCATCTTTTAAAGTGTGCAGCTTCACGTTTCTGTTGTCGCTATCTATAATATAATTTTCTGACGAGTCTACTTTAAAATCACAGTAAGCATAAGCAGGTATAGCATAGGTAGATGCCCCTTCTATTGTCTTTGAGGCATTATAGTTTTTAACATGGAAAGGGGACTTGCTGTTGTTTATTATTTTTATAGAACCAACATCCTTATGTATAGCTAAAGCCCCTGAAACTGAATTTTGCTTCGAAGTTATGAAAACCCCAGAGTCAGAGGAGAAAATAGCATTACTTAAAGTAACCACCTCTACACCATCATCGTCACCAGTCACATCACTAAAGGCACCATCGCTATACTTGATCTTTTTAGCTGCCCCCGCAGCAATAGTAGCATTAGCAAACACAGAGGCCCCCTCAGGACAAGAGAGAACGGATGAATTTCTAGAAGCATTCACTACCGTAAAATAGATATTATTAAGTTCGAGCATATCCTGCCTAGAAGGTAAAGAGATGTTTTGTTGATCAGCAAAGACATGTTTAAACGTTGACCCTTCTGCGACGCCGATATCCAAAGACACAGACTTCTCTTTTAAAAGACGGACATTAGAGCCTATCTTTCCGTTCTCGTCTTTTGTATCATTTAGCGTTATCTGATACGGGTTATACTCATTAGCTAGCGGCTGCATCTTATTTTCGTCATCAAAGAAAAACCCAAAAGGCCCGGTAAAGCTACCTAATTCGGAAGTCATAACATCTTGTATGCCAAGACTCAAGACTTTATTTTTATTTAAGTAGTTAGCAGTATCAGTCTGCGATATATATGGCGAGCCAATGCCAAAGTCGGCATCCCCATCCAAACTTAACAAATAGTAACCCTCTTCCTCCGTCTCCTCAGGAAAGTACGATAAAATTTTAGCAGCTATTGAGTTTTTCTTATCGTCACTCAGATTGTTAGAGCCAGCATCTACAGCAACGACAGAAGATATTTTGATGTTTTCATAAACAGTATTTATTATATTTATGTTGCTAACGTTTTCTGCACCAAACCCAACAATCTTATAATATTCACTATCAGAAGTCAAATCTATCTCTTCGTTTTTAGATAGCGTATAGGCTTCTTCAACAAGAGACTTTAGGTTTATCTCTTCTGCATCTGACGAGGTTATTTTATCATAATAAACATATAAAGATAAAGAGAGCTGCTTTCCGAACACATGATAGTCTATGGAGCTATCTAAAGACGTAGAAGAGTGGTTTATGTTAAAGACTGACTGTTCGTCGTCTACAGCAGATATATGCCTAAAGTAATAAGGGTTGTCGTCTGGGTAAACACTAAAGTTATCAAGCTCAACAGAATACGCTACCATGGGGTGAAGCTTGCCGTCCCTATAAAGTTCCGACTCTTCGTTAAGGTCACTAACAATTCCCGGATTATATGAATTATCGTCTCCTTCCACGGAGATTAACAAAGAAGACGTAGATATATTTGCTATTTGAAAATTAAAATATTCTGAGGCGCTGATTGGCCTAAAGATTTGATTTTCTCCAGTCCCATTTAAATAATGCCCTGATCCATCCGCCTTATATAAGTAAGGACGCAAGAAATTAGGCTGGCTATCTACAACTATCTTCTTTCCGTTGTGAGTATCGTAGTCAAGAATTATATCTCCCTCTCGGGATATGCTGTACCTATCTCTCTTACTTTTTGTTTTTTCGTAATTACGATATAACTTTCCGTCGCTAACTATAACAGAATCAGAACTTAAATAAAATCTATAGCCAGATACAGAATGGTACAAGCCGTCGTCTTCGTCTTCTTTCAAACTACCGTAAAGGGAGTAGGCAGTATTAGTCGTTGATAAGTCAGCATTAGATATAACTAACATAGCGTTAGCGTTAACCACCACAGAAGCCGTTCTAGAGAAGTTCCTTGCCGTTATAGGCATGTTGGTCATGTTAACAACAGCAACCTGCTTTAAATTAGTATAAGCGTCAGGCAATATTATTTCTCTATCTTCATTATATTCTTCGTCTTCGTTTGGAGTATAAAATACAAAGTTTAACGCTTGCTTAGTTCCCCCTGCAGGGGTATACGTGAATTGACTTTGAGCGTTATCTATTCCTAGATTTGCTCTATCTGGAATATGTATTTCGTTTTTAGGGTAGTATATAACATCTCTATTTGCTACGCTTTGGTCTTGCAAAGTGAAAGCGCCATTACCGTCATGTTTGTAGGCTCTATTTTTAAGTAAAGTATCAGTGCTGCTATCTTGTGTGTTTTTAATGGTAACTGAATCTAAACCGCCATTAATAAAATAATCATTATCAAAGTCATTGTCTGTTAAAGCAGCTTGAGCAGTAAACACTCCACTTGTTATAATTTGATTTTTACTAGCTGCCGCAGCTGTTGCTTTATTTATATCCAAACTATCAACTGAGCCATCTAAACCAATCAAAGTATGGACCCCAGAGAAAGCTAGACCTCCTTGAGTATAAGAGCCGTCAGAGGCACTGAATAGCTCCACAGACTCTTTGTTGCCTAAAGAGCTGACAATAGTAGAGTCGTCAGAGTAAGCTTTTATATTTTGAGAACCGCCTAAGTTTATTATTGAAACCTTACCATAGTCTAAGGCATCTGTATAAAAGGTCTCTGAGAAGAATGTATAGTCAGAAACACTGGCATAAGTAACTGGGACAGATAGAGCCTTATCTGAGTATAAAAGGAACTCGTTTTCATTTACTACTTTGACAAACAAAGTTTGAGTCATTAAGTCTGCTTCGTCTACGTCTGCATCCAGAGCCGAGCCAGCAGCAAAAGTAAAAGGTATAGAATTTGATGTAGTCTTTGCAGTAGCGGCGCTGAGACCATTAGAGTATAAGTCGTATATATTTCCAGCCCCTACAGGAGTTCCCCCCGACTCCTTGTTAGAACCCACTCCAATCCTTATAAACATTTTCCCAGCTTCTAATGGCCCATTCGTATCCCACTGAAAAGTGTAATAATACTCATTAAAAGTACCAATTAAAGGCTCCGGTATAGTAAAATAGTCCTCGACCAAGTACCTATAGCTTCCATCGGTCCCATTGTCTACATATCGAAAATATGTATCTGATTGAGTGTCATAAACCAATAAAGTATCCCCTTCTGCTATGCTGTGAGAGCCTATAGTTCCATTAAAAGTATCCTTCGCTGAGTCCCAATCAGAAGTTTCAAAATAATAATCAACCAAAGTCAACCTATCGCACGGGAAGACCATTTTATGATTTGTAACAAGACCATGATTACTTAAATTAAACTTATTGCTCCCAGTAAGAGAAACCTTAGAGAGCTGGAATGCCTCACCTTCTGATGCTGGCGCATATTTATTAACCTTACCCTCGGAAAAGAAAGATCGCAAGGCCACGTTACTTAAAGAGCCGTCAAGAACAAGAAAGTCCTCATCACTCAAAGCAGGGGAAGAGAAGCTTTCAATAGGGGTGGTTCGAAAGTTATCGTAGTTAGTAGCAATCTCTACGTCTTCGTCTTCAAAATAATCATAAGTTGACGCGCTAAAACCCTCCAAGGAGTCCATGGTAACGCTAGTTATATCACTGTTATCACTTATAGCCGCAGCTGGGTACAATACGTTCGACAGGCTTTCGGCCGCGTTTACAAACGTTAAAGCAAAGCCCCTGTTGTAGTCAAAATCAGTTAGGTTTGTCTTCAAAGTAGGTAGCTCGACAGCAAATTCTTCATTTCTACTTATCAAAACTCTTTCTTTTGCATCACTTGGTTGATTAAACTTATATTTATTAGAATTTTTATTCTGTGGGTCGGCCCCAATAAACTCTACATAGAACTTGTTTTCTCCCCCTGATCCTTGCCCTATGATATGCGAGCTTTTACCAACCCTCACCAAGTCTTTATTAGATAAATTATCTACTACATACCTATGGAAACCCGAGTCCTCTTGGTCATTAAATTTATATACATTGTCTTCTGACTCTAGGTCATACGCCAAGGTAGTGCTAGGATGAGCAGAGATAAAGAAAAACTCAAAGTTAGTTGGGTAAGTGTCTTTTTTAAATTTAAGTTGTATTTTTTCTGAAGAGCCAGAGTAGGAAAAGATTTTTCCGTGTGACCGAGAGTCTATTATAATCTGAGAACCAGTTATAGCACTTATGTTAGTAAAGGACCACCCATAGGATTTCTTTTCCACCCTTACTCCAATAACACCCGGGGGAGCGCTATACTCTAGATGGCCGTCAATAAAAATTCTCATTGTAGGGGTCCTTTCGTCCCTTAGAAAATCAAAGCTTATATCGTTAACCTGAGATCTTACGACGCTGAAATTAAAACCCTCGGTAGTGCTATCAGAATTTACTCTAACATCCACATCCTCATTATGAATAAATACCTCTTTATTGTCTGATGACTTTACATTTAATTGATTATATCTGATCACCTCTATGTTGCTAGTTGACCAGTTTCGTATAGTTTTTCCCCCGGACTCAGACTTAGAACAAGTAAATTTTCTAGTAGTTTGCCTAGGTATATAGTCAACTGATTTTGAATCTATTTTATAGCCCGACTCAGATACAACCTTTATCTCGTCATCTGTAGCGTTTAAAAACGATACATGCTCGCCTCCTGCAAAGCCGCTAGGCAATACAAGAGTGGAGTTAGTATCTATAACGCCTGTTATGTCGACATCGTTTTCGGTTAATACTATCTTGTCATGATCAATAACTATAACACCAGAATCAATATGATTGAGCCTCTGGGCAGACGCATTGTAAGACACTCCAGACAAAGACCCTAGGCCATCACGGCCAGCTATACCATCAACCAATGAGCAATCCCCAGTAGAAATATTTACCAAAGTGCACGCGCTATCTATATTTGAGTTTGATACAGAAACCTTGCTTACGTCCTCCACTAAGACCAGACTTTCATCAATGTCTTGTCCTACTTTGGCATCTGGCAGAACTGTAATAACGCCAGAGACTTCGTCCCCAGATGAATCAAAAGAGCCATCAGAATCAACTCTAATGGTTCTTGCTTTTTCTGTACTAGAAGTAAGAGCCGGTGAAGAGTAAGCCGCGTCTGGGCTATCAAACAACTTAACAGTTGAGGAACCAATATTTACAATATCAAAATGATAATTGTTCCCAATAAATATGCCGCTAGCATTTGTACCAGAAACTAAAAAGGTCTTACCTATATCATCAGCAGTAACAGTAAATTCGCCAGTCATCACAGGGGAATTTAAGAAGTCGTAAGCTGGCTTATAGGAAACACCACTGACCCCTGTCTCAATAGACGAGTCTGATAGGCCCGTAGTAAAGGACGAGCAAGTAAAATTGATAAGAGACTCGCTAGGAGCAGTATCGTTCGCTGTATATATATCAAAATTTTCTAGCTCGTCTAAATGGCTACCTGTTATAGAAGGGTCATAGAGGACCTTCGTCTGCCTCGCATCTAAGATTACATTTTCTCCAGTCTTAATTGAACCATGAGATTTCTCGACTCTATTTATTGAAAGACCACTAGGCTTAGGCCCTATAACACTTTTTACAGTCTCTAAAGAACTAACGCTGCCTCCGTATACCCTCAGGCCGGTCATACCCGCAACCTCATACGGTTTTCTATCTTCTATGTCAGTATAAGTAACCGTAGAAGTTTTGTCTAGAGCCATAGTTACATTCTCTACTTTAAGCGTGTCACTAACATCGCTGCTAAATAATATACTCTCGTTAGGGTCTTTATATACTACATATGTGGTATCAGAGTCTAAATGAACAGCTACTTGGTTAGCTTGGTCATAAACAGAGTAGTGTTGAGAATCTAAAGGCGAATCAATAGCGCCCTCCATCTGCCCTTTGTCGCCAGCGGCTTTCTGCGTTAAGTCTAGAAGGGTACCAGAAGTAGGTATAGTCACCTCCATGGGCAATAAATTAACCTTTTTTAGCACCTGTGTATTAAGAGAGCCATCGGAGATAGATATATTCTGCTTTTTCTTTATTCTAATCTCTATATCCTCAGGCTTATACTTATCCGTTATGTCGGTTTTTATTATTAAAGTCGGCAGCAGCGTAACATTATCTATGTTGTCGAAAGAGTTTGGTCTTAACCCTTCTAAATCATTATAAAACATTGGATAGCCTACATGGCTTTCTGTAGAATCTACATCTGTCCAATTAGAACCTTCATCAATTGAATATTGGAGTTGATAGTCCCAACCAGATTGAGATCCCCTTGATTCTTTATGCCCAACATCGCCGACAACAACAGCGTGTTTTGTATAAAGCCTATAAACATATCTAGTTATCCTGAGCCTAGAGGCGCTAGAGTAGGACGCGCTGTCACTAGATACAAGCGGAATTGTAGACGTATCTTCTCCGCCCTTTTTAGCGAAGCGCATAGACCTCATACTTTTACCTCTATCTAGGAACTCATACAGATAAGGAGCCCTTCCTTTATTAAAGTTATCTGTACTACGAGCCTCATCCCTAACGTTGAAAAAATAATTATCCAATACGATTCCGTCAAAAGCTGAGATGTTACCGCTAGAGTCTCTGAATATAGGCCTACCTTCATAGTTTTTATTTATATGGGGGTTATTAGGCGCTCTATAGGCGTAGCCCTGCAGATAATTAACTAAAGCCCTCGTCCTTGAATCTGTCTCAAGTTTTCCATATTCGTTGGTGCCCTCAGCCAGAGCATCTTGCAGCCATTCATATGCATGAAAAGTGGTCTCATCAGACATATCAGCTATATGATCCAGATAGTTGTCAGGAGGACCAACGTTATCAAACTGATTCCTGTTAATGATCCAGTCATTTTTAGCAGACTTTGCTCTATTGTATTTTAATTTTAAAACTCTGTACCTTATCTTTCCGCTATCTACTTTAAAGTCAGTCTTAGAGTCGTCTGTTGTCTTCCCCTTATGCAAAGATTTTCCAACATAGAACCTTACTTGATAAAGCTCAGCATTCAGCCCTTTTCCTATTGTTAAGGCCTTAGTAGAATCAAAAGAGTAGTCGTCGTAACCGCATTCTATATATTTGAATTTCTCATTAGTTTTAGCATCTGTTTTTAAAACTTGAGCTTCTCCATCTACATATAAACACAATCTATATTCATCCTTACCGGACTTAACTTTAGCTAACGCTATATGCTTCCAGCTAGATGTAGCTCCAATATCATGATCCCCTATGACAACTCCAAACGAGTCCCCCTTAAGCCTGACTGTCAACTTAGCAGAGCTGGGAGTTGAGGCGTCTATGGATAATTTTATTCCATTTTCTCTCTCAAATATAGTCCCAGTCTCAGATGCCGCCTTTATCCAAAACTCTAAAGAAAACTCTCCGTTCTGTATATTAAAAGATCTATGAGAAGGGATAGATAAGTACTGATCATCTTCACCGGGAAAACTAAAAGCTTTTATATCATCATCACCATCCCCATCCCAATCTTCATCTATTAAAGCAATGGCTCCTGCTGATTCCGGATTCTTATTTATGGAGTGCTCTGTTTTTGATGCATCATAAATTCTGTCTGTAGTAGTGTTATCTATGCCACCTGTGCTTTTAAGTACTAAGCTGTCTGGAGATTCATTAGACAATCCTATTCCTTCGTAGTCGTCTACTATAGCTCCCGGAGCCCATTCCACAACCCTAATTTCAGTGTCCTCTGTTTTATTTGTTATTAAGGTGTCGTGAGTCAACCCAACAGTAATGTTGCCAGTATCATCTCCATGGGCGTCTACAGCATAGGACAAAGTAGTCCAATCTGAAATAGAGTCCGGCCTAACCTGAACCTCATAATAAACATTTCTATCCCGAGGGGTAAAAGTCATAGGCAGCTGTGAATCACTAGTTAAGCTTCCTGTGCTTATATTATGCCCGGCAGCATGAGCATCGTCATAACCAGAGTTCATTAAAATAGAAAAACCCTCATCTTTATTAGGGCTGTAACCGGGGTCAGATAAGGAGCATCTATAAGAGCCGGGAGTATAAGACCTTTCACTACTTACATTTTTGACCTGAAAGTCGTCGATGATGCTTTGCTCACTATTAACGTAAGTAAACTCCTCCGCTATAGTAGGTTGGTAATTATAATAATCAAAATCCTTGTAAGGGAATTCCGTATTATTATGATATACCTGAGTAAGATATAATTTTTCCTCACCCACAGCCTCAGGATTTGGGGTGTTAGGGCTCACAGACAAAGGGCTAAATGTTAAGTCTTCCTCATCAGATCTTCTACTTGGTGAAGATGTATTAGCCTGCGTCCTAACATCAGAATCTATATAAATATCTCTTTCTAAATAATAAACTTTTCCATCTTCAATAAATTGCTTTAAAGGTTCTATACTTTGTTTCTGGCCTGTAGCTAATATAGTCTGCGAGGCTACATAATTCTTTTCAAAAAATAAATTACTTCTTTCCTGAAATTGAAGCTTATTGTTTTTAAAATTTGATAATTTTATTGATCCATCTGAGGAATCTATATTTAATATACTAGCATTTTTATACGTAGGAATACTTTTATGCCCGTGCGGGGCCGCGGCTAGATCTAGTAGGTATTTTGGGTCTCTACTGTCGGTCACGTCAGGCAAATCTGTAGACGAGTCACCTAAACACAATTCTTGCTTATTTATTCTAACCTCTCTTTCTTTATTATAAATAAACTCGTCGGTTCTTTCGTGTTGGCTTTCGCTATAATAATTGTTAAAGCTTCTAAATTCGGCAAGAGTATAGTGAGAATCTATATCGTCGCTCTGCTCTCCATGAAAAAATGTCCTCCTATTCTCTCCCGCAGAGTCGAACTCCAAGTAGGCGTCAGAAAATAACGTAGAATAGCCTCCTTTAGGAACTACTAGATACTTTTCTCCAGAAGTAAAATAGGAATAGCCAACCCCACTATGTATTTTATCCGGTATGATTTCTGGTTCTATTTTTCCAGTAATGCCTATCTGATAAGATCCTCCTATATTAGAAATGTCAAGTTCCATAGAAGCCTCCCTTAGTGCACCTTTTTCTTCAGGTATAATACTTGGCGTGCCACCAAAAATATTCGAAGACACAGGGTTATAGACTCCTCCCTTTTGACCTGTATTGTAAAATACCTCATCACCAACGGAAATGTTACTCGCGTCGCTTGAACTTACCTTCTCGTAGTGAAGCTTTTGATTATCTTTTACATTTGGTAAGAGTTGGTATTCTAACTGATAAAAATTCTTTTCGTTATTTGCTCCTGTAATGGATCCGCTGACACCCGTTGAATAAGGATTAAAATGTATATCTATTGAAGCATATTGATCATACTGCCTAGGGTAAGACTCCTTATAAGTCGACCTCTGCGCCACTTTTATATTTTCCCCACTCCTGAAAACCAATTCATCTGTCTTTTCTCTATTCGAGTGCGTAATTCCTACAGTGGACTTGCCCCAATCTTCTACTATAGGCACCTCAAAATAATCTCTACCATCGGAGTGGTTACCTGTCGGCTCGACAACATCATAAACGCCACTTACCTCAAAGTTTACATTAGTGTCTATGTAATCACTTAGGTTCTCTTCGTCTTTATAAGGAAAGCTTACGTTATGTTGTATGTTTTCCCATTCAGCCACATTACTTGTGTTATTGTGACTTTTTCTTGTGATCTTTCTTTCTAAGCTAAAACTTTTTGACGGGTCAACTCTTACGTTGATAGTTCTGTCTCTAGTTAATTCGCTTTCAGAAGAGGGCGGCTTAACTAATACTCCACTGTCTATTATTTTATAGGAAGTGAAAAGCTCATTTTGAAAAGATTCATATCCTGTATAATGTGTTGCACCGTCAGGACTAGACGTAGGCCTCCACGGATAGAACTCGTCTGAGCCTTGGGTAGCTTCACCTCTATAAACATTATCTAAATGATTATTATTATCAGTAAACCCGATAGCTTTAGCGGAACCTCCGTCTATTGAAGCTCTAATATCATTATTAGAAAAGCCAGTTATAGGGTACCAACCTGACACTGACTCCATTAACTTCGCGTTTCTACTGCTACCTTTATTGACCGAAGTAGTCTTCCTGTATACTACGTATCCTTTATCAGATTTTGATAAGTCTACTGGAAAAACTACAGTAGGCGGATGACTCTTGACATAATTTAAATCATTTAAGTTTTTAGAAGTTACTTCGTATTCCTTGCCATCATTTATTAATTTACATTTTTCAAGAAACAGAAGAGTTTTGGGAACCCTACCGTCATAGAAGGTGCTTGGTAGATTTAAACCATTGATATTAATATCTGAATGTACTAAATCATCTATTAATATTTCTTGTTCTCCAAAATATCTGCCAGAAGTGAGTACCCTAGCGCTATATTGCTCATCAGTCTCCTCAGTAAGACGAGGAGCCTCTGAAATATAAGGCTCAAATTCGGTTAAGCCTGCTAACCTTAGCCGATAATTATAATTTGGATAGCCTTTGATAGCGTCTTCCCCAAAGATCGTTTCAATAAAAGTAATATTGCTACTATTTTCTGGCATAACCTTAAACCTTACATAATATTACACTAACTTTGAACCTCCCTAGGGTCAACATAGTAATATGAGGCAGGATCTTCCTCTGCAGACCTAGAAGCTAGCTCTGTATATTTCCAATTTATAGAGTCTACTTGCCCCGGCGAGTTATAGTAAGTATAAGGCATGACAAACTGACCACACATAGCCCTCATATAAAAATCCATCTGAGCATAAGGCTCTACGTCTAACAGAGAATCTTGCCCAACCAACGGGATAAGCTTCAAAAAATAAAACCTAGGGTAACAAGCTCCCCAAGGCCTGTATCCTGAGCCTTCACGAACATAAGACTTCGCTGCGTAGTCTCCTATCATGTTCCTATTACAGTTATAACTATTATGGGACACTTTGAAATATTCACTTGTATGCGCGTTGTTTTTTGAATCTGTTTTAATACCATATTTATGCATTAAATGCTCTACGACTGCATTCTCATCTGTTCTATAGGGTTCAGTTCTTATTCCCCCGGAATATCTGCCGGGATCCATGCCTGCCCAACCACTAGGACCGACATTGAGCCTTCCTGTGCCTTTCAGCGGCGGATAAATCTCCACTCTTACCACTTGGGCTGCCGGTAAAGTACCGTGCCTTTTTATTGCAGAAGGATTAAAGTGAGCTCCATACTTTAGTCTACCTCCATAGGGGCTTACTAAGCTGCAACTAGTTATCTTGTATGGCCTGTCTGAGGCTGGAGGACACGAAGTCCTGTAAGCGTGAATAAAATTACCATGCGAACCGTAAGTGTGTAAATTTCCGTCATGAGGGTTATTAGTATTGAAAATATAATTGTAGTTTTTCGAGCTTTTGGATAGGAAAATATGTAAACGTGGACCCGGAACAGTAGAAGCGTGATCTGGAACCCTGCATAGCTCAGTTCTTATCATTTGATATTTATCCTCCATGCCCCTTTCGTATTCATGCGATCTATGATGGCACCTGTTATTAAGAAAACCCATTATATCACTATAGACACTAGGTTTATAGATACTAGCGCTGCCAGTATTATAATGATCCGAAGTCATAAACATGACCCATTCGTTTGTAGTTCCACCTTGTATGTCAGAAAGAGACTGATTAGAACTTCTTATACCCTCTTCTTCGAAAGCCCCCCATTCTGGGAGCATAGTACCGCTACCCAAATTCCAACTTCCGTTCTCTAAATTTTGCTTTCCGGCTACTCCTTTAAAACGCCCACCATGCCCATACGGAAACCCGTTATAGTTGATAGTTCCACCTTTTGGTAAGTATACATAATACCATTTATTTGGTAATATAGGATTGAACTTTGCATGCGAAGCATAATCTATATCTCCGTTGCCCCCGTACCTACTTGCAATACCCTCAAAAAACCAACCACATGGATCAACGCTTGGCTCCATATTCCTAAGTACGGTTGCCTTGGATCTGTTAGCTAAACCCATCCAAGCGAATCTCTTAAAGTAGAATACTCCTCGTCCGTTTTCTATGGTATAATTTAATAGCTGATGCCTGTCTACCATACGCATACAAGAACTAACAAATTTTCTCATAGATTCATATATAGGATTAGAACTGACTTTCTGTCTTAATGCAGGCACTACACCTGACCCGAAGACATTAACAGCCGAACCATATTTAATATAATTACGGAATACCGCATTAGAATCATGAAAAGCGTGACCAACAGTACCCATTCCGGGCAGATCATGACCTATTACACTACTCATGCTGTTCATCGGGTTCTGCTTTTCTGTCGCAACCCTAAGCAAAGCGTAGGCGTCATGAAAACTTGGCCTATGATTCAATAATATAGCTGGCTCTATAGTCGCTGTAAAAAAATTACTTTCTGTATCTATTAATAGATGGGAATCTACATCCAAATTTAATTTAAATAATCTAATGCGTGTATGAGGGATTGTGTTCTTTGCATTTCCCGGATTTACCCTGCTTTCTAAAGCAGCCTTGATGTCAAACCAATGATCTGCTTCACTAGGACCATATGCAGTTAGCCTACTGTCCTGTCTAGACGAAAGCCATATTGGTGTCCTACCGCCAGTTGATGTCCCCATTGTTATGAACATCTGTTTTCCTGACATTGCATAACTTATTTTTTCCCCTTCGTTCTTGTCGTATATTCTATCATACTTATCACTGTATGCAATCCCAGTTTGTATCATTATCGCATCACCATCGCTTAGACCGCTAACTTCGCCATCAGGAACCAACAGGTAGCCTTTGCCGATAGTAACTTTGTCATTATCGGAGCCTATAACTATCGCAGAGGTAAAGCTCTTTACTACATTTGAGTAAGGATTACCAAAAGATATGACTCTGTCGTGAGCCTTCTCTTTCTTAATTCTTCCTTCGTAATTTGTTTGTGCGGCTCTCTTTTCTCCACCTTCCCTACGTGGTAATTCTATGAGATTGTCTTCAATAACTGGAGCTATTTCAAATCTATATTTGCCAGCCGTAGGGGGGTTTTTAAAATAGAATATTTTATTATATACGTAGGCCCTTCTCCCTTGCCCAAACTTTGCATTTGCTCTATTTATTGCATAACTATATCTTCTATTTATTATGGTCTCATGTACAATTCTGTTCCTGCCACTCACATGCCTCCATATCCTAAGCTTGAAAGTTAAGTTAGGATTTTCTACAGCACTTGTTCGTATATAATATCCGGCGAGACAGAAGTTAACCTTCCTAGCATTAGTTTTTACAAACAGGAACGGGTCGTTCAGCTTAACACCATACCCATGCTCCGGAGCATCTAGATAAGAACACTTAAACAACATGGCTTTATTAGGACTCCTGTCGTTAACATCAGAAGCAGGAAACCTTAAGGTCTTGCCATACTCAGAACTGTTGGTTGATCCTATTTCTATGTCGTCGTAGTTCTCATAAGCCATAGGGTAATGAGTTACTTCTGTTGTTGTGTTGATACTGGGTACACCAGAAGCTAAATTTCTATCACTTGATTTTCTGGGGAAGCCATTAACCCTTCCTAGCCAGTTATTTCTACTTACGCCAGACCCTATTGTAAACTTATATGCACATCTAAACTGGTTGAGCCTAGTATTGCCTATTCCATCATGGTACATGTAGCTACTATCTTCCTTATTCTTGATGCGCCACCCAAGAGAAGGGGCAAGTAAGTTCTGCCTAGTATAGTACTTAAAAAAATCGAAACCAACTTTGCAAATATTTAAAGGACCATGAGTCCTAACGCTCTGCAAGCCTATAGTTTGCTCCCCTCTATAGGCCGCTGTAGACTGGTATTCCATGGAAGGAGCATCCCAATCTTTTCTTTCGCAAAACAGACTCCTTTGATGCTCGCTACCACGAAAGTAAAAAGCGTAAACCCATAGGCCCCATCTTAAAACATCTTTAGCTGCGTTCTTTCTTTTTAGCACTCCATGAGAAGGGTACACGGTTCCTCGATAGTCTCCAGCATATACAGATTGGTATCCACCTCCGTACACAGAAGGAGCGTAACGAGCATATACCGTATTACTAGCATACTCCCTAAAATATCTGTCAGAAGAACGCCCTGCAGCAAAAAGACTTTGGCTAACATGGACCGGATCCCACGGAGAGGGAAGGTACGGAGTCTTACTGGAATTTAAAAAATTACCTGCGTACATGGTATTCACAGGAAACGGTCCCATTGCTTTGTCTCCATCTAGCCATGACTTGTAAGCCCCTTCTGAAAAACTATTATTCGGGGCTATAGCTCCCCTTTGCCTGAACGAATCTTGCCAATACTGATTATTAGTTAGAACTGCTCTAGAGCTCTGCACCAACCCATCAAACAAGTTGCCCTCTGCCCAAGGACCCATTTTGGTAATCTGTTTATTCTCAGCGGTTACCCTTCCAAAAATATAAGCGTTCAGGGGGTTCATAACATTAGCCCCCTCTGGGTACCCAGCGAGAGTAATTGGCCAGTTCCCCTCCCCAGTCTCACCTGTCGGCTGCTCTATGCAGGAATATATTTTCCACCACTCATCCTCAGGGGGGTTGATACCTAAAGGCATTCCCGGAGTTGCTGTGTTGCGCATGCCAAGAAATATGCTATCAGCATAATAAAATATAGACCACGAGCAACTAGGGCCAGCTAGCTCTAACCTATTGTTAAACTGCTTCGCTAAGAAATTATGGTGTGCGGCTTTTGGACATGTAGCTTTATCTACGAGAGGAACGTTCGAATAGAAAAACATATGTTAACTCCATTTTGCGCAACCCACCGTTGTTGTGGAATCCCCTCCACCGTTGCCGCCCCTCTCTTGATAATTTAGGTCTATCCAACCTGACTCTTGAACAGCTTCCGTGCCCGTCCAAAGCACGTGAAGAGTGTCGGTCGATTGATATAATGGCCTAGCTGTAAAATTTCCTTCTGCGTCAAAAAACCCCTCAGGAACATCTATTAGAAATCTTCCGTCGCCATTATTGGGAATCTTTTTACTGCCAGCATACCTAACCATTAGTACTTTTCTTTTTTGACGAGACGTAAGGCTGTTTTCGCTCACTCCTTTTTGCAACCATGGTGGCGGAATTTTCCATTTTGAAGTCTCTGTTTCCTTGGCAGGTGGAACCTTCCACTCCTTACCGTTAAACACCCACTCGGCTGGCACATCTGGGTTCGGCATTATAGTAGAGTCTTCCGCTGTTCCCACAGGATGAACCTTTAGTATAATTTCTTTCTTTTTAGTTTTTTTAAGATTTGCCATTTTTACGAACTAGCTGTTAATGGATGTATAGGTGTGTATTTTGGTATGCCGTCGAAGTTACCTTTTGCATTAAAAGGACCACTGTCCATTACTGTTCCCGTTATATTTGTACTTGCTAAGAATCCGTCCGCGCCACTTACAACTAACCTATACACCATAGGGTCTATGTCGACATAATTTTTAGCCATAACAGAGATATCTATAAAGTCTGTATTCCCGTCTTTATATTTCCAATACTTCAAAGGAGCTGTATCTGCACCAGTAGCAGTTTGCTCAACAAATTCATCAGCACCAAATTCTCCAGTAAACAGCCTCCAATCTGACGCAGGTTTTGTATAGTTAAATATTTCTGGTATTCCGCTGGCCAAAGTCTTAGTTGTGGCCGAAACACTATTCGGCTGCGGTATAACAGTTGATATGTCCACTACTCCTGTATGCCTAGTTATTAAAGTGCCATCGTTCGTCTTAACTAAATGAGAAACGTCTGACCCAGATGAACCGTCCTCACCGGTGTATAAGTTAGTGCTTATTGAGGCAAGGTGAGCTTCTACCATTTTGCTACTATTCTCAGTAGTAACAGAGATAAGCCCAACGGCTTCGTCATTAATAACAGTACCGAAGGAAGCTCCCGCTATGCCAGCAGAACCCGCAGAACTGTCAACACCTAAGGTGTCCAACTCTCCAGTCCTAAAAACTATATCTTTAATAGAGGAGCTTGTTGATGTGTACCCTAAGCCGCTACCACTTAACTTAATACCAGTTATGAAAGAGTATTGTTTCGAATGGTCTCCCTCGACATGTTCCAGATATACCTTATAAGGCAGGCCTGCAGAGCTTTCCGGCAAAGACATTCTTTCAGCAGAGTAAACCATAGAGTAGACTCCGCTTACCTTTTCTCCTTGACCAGCATTAATAAAACCAAAGTCCTGTCTGATACCTCCGCTATTTAAAGGCGCGCCATTACCGAAAAACCCTTCGTCGTCGTCAACCACAGACAAAGATATCCCACTTGGATTTTCTGGCTTAACTCCCCTAAGGCTACACTCCTTCCTCACTTTTCCAAAAGTAGTATGAAAGTCTATGCCTAATATATATTCATGCCGTGAAAGCTCGGTTTTAGCTATTAGCCTTAAATCTTTTTTTGTACTATTACCGTCTACATCACTCAGATATGCTATGTTTGAAGAACTGTTGTCAAAAGAGAAATTGCGTTTTCCTATTGTAACCTCTCCAGACAAGAGGCTGCCAACCAAGTTTATTCCTGAGTTAAAAGTTAAAGCATTTGTAAATGTTATGGTATCCCCAGTCCCCGAGTTGCCACTGCTGCTAGTACTACCGTAACCACTAGTACCAGATGAGCCAGAGGTACCGAAAACCTCAAAAGACATAGTTTCTTCTAAATCTAAAGACCCTGCCTGTCCGTATAGATCCAAGTTTCTTATATTTATCTCACAACCATCAGAGTCAAAGAAAAAATTCCTTATTTTAAAATCTGTTTTCGATCCCTTGGTGCATATTAAATTGTTGTCAATAAAGTAGTCATAGCTATTAGGCAGGAAAGTCCCTTTGAGATTTATATCCGCATCTTGCTGATAAGAATAAACACATCTGTCTTCCGGGTCAAACACTCTGCCGCTTTTTAAAGTAAATTGTACTTTTTTAGAATTTGAGGGGCTGTTTGATGAGCCAATAAAACCGGATATACCAAACACAGCTTCTCCAGTAGTGTTTGTGACCGACATATCTAAATTATATGCCAACTTAGAATCACTATCAAAAGTTGAAATTTTTCTATTCCTATATCCAGATATTTTCATTACATCGATCTATAAAATGCATTCTTAGGCTGTACTTCCTTGGCTATTGAGCCAACTTTTCTGTATATGGCATCAAGCTCGGGCTGAGTCGGGGGCCTATTACTAAAGCTGATATTTAAATAGTACCCACTCTCATCACTTGTTATAGTTAAGGAGTCTAGGCCATTTTCTTGTTTTAAATATTCTATCAGACCCTTCATCCCTTGAGCTCCGTCTAAATATATTTTGTAATTAACTTCTTCCCTTACGCTGTCAACTTGCGCGGAGGATATATTATTCTTTAATAAATTATGATACCTACCAGCCGTTATGTTTTGAAGATTCAAATAGCTTCTATCGCCATCCTGAGTGACCTCTCCTGTTAAGTCCGCCATAATGTCTATAGGTATCTCTCCTTCTATTAACTTAGATCTATTATCCTCATCAAAAACAGAGCTTACATCCTGTGTAATATCTTGGACTTGGTATTTAATGGTAGAAATCTTAGGGCTGACTGGAACCAAGGTTTTATCTAATCCATCGTAAACCCTACGCACACCAAAATCGGTATAAGTAGAATCTCTATTATATATTATTATGCCTTTATGGTTATTCTCGCTTGGTGCGGTTATGCTTGTCAGGTTATTGAGCTGTTGGCTTAGGGGCTTTCCTGATCTTCTCCTTTCTATATCAAGGTAAAGAAGCTCGCCCGTTCCCTTGCCCAAACTTTGCATTATTTTTTTCCTTCTCAACGTAATCCTCTGTCCAGTTATTTTATTACCACCGGAGCCACTAGATCCACTAGATCCATTGTTTCCGTCAGGCATCATTTCCAGACTGTACGCTGAGTCCTTTATAGCTTGCGCCTCTCCGCAGCTTAACTCGGTTTGACCGAAAAGACTTGAATTACAAAGAGACTCCGCTAGATCTTGCTCACAGACCGTTGTGCAGTTTTCCGTATCTTTTGGAGTAACTTCTGCCGACCTATCGCAAATAGAGCTAAGAGCATTTAATTCTTCTACGATATTTTCCCCATACCCTTTGCTTATGGCTATATCCCCAATCCTCTGAGCATTGAAAGAACCGTCAGAGTTTGATAAAACAAGACACAACCGCACGTCTTTCCCTGAAGACTGAGCAGAAGTCATAGCGCTTAGAATCTCAGCGTACTGGCCTCCCGTGGAATAATCCGCCTTAATCCTCACATCTCCTAAGATCTGCGCCAAAGCAGGCATTTCCTGCGTAAAAGGAACGTAGTCTTTAATTATATTTTTTCTAGCCCTAGGCTGATCTTTGTCACTATAATATCCCCCATCTGCAAACAGCTGCGAGTTTTTAGGTGCGAGTGTATACGGGTTAAGTAAATTTTCTACGTCTTCTTTAGAGCCCATCCAAGGAGCTGTCCTATCGAAATGAAAAAATCCGTACTGCCTTCTGGCCGTAAAAATGTTGTCATCACAAGGGCCACCCTCTACTAAGCTTCTCCTTAGTCTTTTATTATCATCTAGTAAATGATTCGTATATGTAGCACCGCCCTTTTCTAAAGAGTTGATAGATAAGTCTTCCATTTTCTGAAGGAACTTTGCCATCGGAGTCTTGTAATGTTGGTTCGCTCCGTAAAACTCAGAACTAGGCTTAGTCTCTAAAGCCTCTAATATTTTATAAGCCTTATTGCATTCAAAAAATTCTGCGGCAGGAGCAGAAAGGACATAGTTCCTCCCGTAGTAGTCGGAGGCAATTTGTTGCTCTACATTATGGCTGTGCTCTTTTACATTTTCATCATAAATACCAAAAAATATATGATAACTACTTCCGTTAGGCCCTAATGGAGCGTTCCCATCCTGAGAGGTCTGGTTTTTATGGTTAGTAATTAAGCTGGTTAAGCCAACATGTGCAAGTAATTTCTCCTTTAAGCCCCCTGCCGCCCAAGAGTTAACAAAGGTTAAGGGGATTACGCTAGAGAAGCCCAGAGCGTTAAAATACCCATAGGACCTCTTCCATCCACCCCTAGTCTGAGCAGCAATTGCAGCCCTAGCGTTAAAAGCGTCCCTTAGATCTGGGGCATATTTACCCAAAGTCATGCTAGTAAAAAAATCACCGTAAGCAGATCTTCCTAATATCTTATTTCTGCCACCAGCTAAAGCTCCTAGCTTCTGACAACTAAAGAAAACCTCCGCTGTCTTTCTTTTGGTTTCTGACTTTGCAGAGGGGCCTCTATTAAAAGTAGAAGAGTAAGCTTGGGAAAAAGTGCCATCCAAACTGTTGCTGTGGCTTTTTTCATTTATGACTATGTCGGTTCCTTCATTCATAGTCATACCGTGACCTTTATCCAAAAGATCAATACCAGAAATAGCATTTTCGAATTTAGCTTGAATAGATTTATCCGACAAGTCTACAACAGATAAAGTGGGTAGCTGCTTAGTGAAATCCCAATAAAAAGAAATAGCCAAATCGTTACCCCAGTTTTGTAAGACGTCTTTAAGGGTTCCGCTATATTTTTTCGTCATATGTTGATTGTCTCTTCTTTCGGGATATCTAGATAAATCTACATTAATCTTGAAACTCCTTATAGCGCTGATCAAGTCAGAAAAACTGTAAGAGACGTCAGCTAAGTCGCAATTAGAACTAGAAAATTCCTCCTTACCTAAAACAATATATCCGCCTGACCATATACCAAACTCCGAACTTTCGTCCATCCTTTTGAGCCGGTAGTTTAAGCCCGCTATCCCGGTGGGGTTAGCGAGATACCTGAGAGTTTTTCTTTTTGATAAATTATAATCGGTGGCGCTGCAAACAGTATAAGCCACCTGAGTGCCTCCTTGCGTGATTATGTGAGACTCGGGCTTGGGGCACTTGACTAACATGTCTATCATGTGAGGTACTTCAAATTTGGATCGCTTGGTACTAAGCGTGGGGTTGCCATCTGCGTCTAACTGTTTCTCGCCTTGTGACCCAATATGGAAGTGCTCATGGATTAGACCAACAAAAATTCTATCCAATAACACAGCACCATCAGAGTAAGTTAGGTTCAGTAGTTTATTTCCTACTGATGTAGTCGTGTTATAGGAAGTTAAAAACATATTCCTAAACATAGGGCTCCCAGCAAACTTTATATCAACGGGAGAGGCTAAGTTTAAGTCGTCTTTAGTAATATCAAAATCTCTTTTGTCTACGTTGTTAGTTGAGACCTTGCTGTCTAAGGCAACGTTTACATTTAGCGTAGTCGCATCCCCATTGTAGCCTACCTGAGAGTCAGCTGAATATATTACTCCCCCGAAAGCTAAGCCCTGCTTGTTGCCTCCTATCTGAATACTCGGTACACTTACTTTATCTTTTGCCATATCCTTAAATACTTTTACACTTAACTAGTCGAGGTAAATAAATTCCCCTTACCATCAGCACTGAAAGAAAACAGTTTGTTTTTACTCTCTGGAATAAAGCTGTCGACAAAGGCGTCTATTTTATGTTGAGATTCTTTAAATTTAAAAGACTCATTTTCATAACTAGCGCCGCCTGTTCCTATTAGGCTATTTTTTGGGGCTCTAAAATAATCTATACCCGGAATCTGCCTGACCCCGTTTCTCCATACTTGCTCAAAGAAAACGTTATCTACGTTAAAAGCTTCTCCTCCGGAGTCTCCTGTGACCCTAGAAAAACTAGTAGAAGCTTGAGGTAGGAAAAGTAATTCTCCTTTGTTGTCTACTCCTATTTCCGTAGCGTCGAGAAGATAAGATGTCTTGCCGCCAGTGGAGCTTTGAGAGTATTCATGGCCAGAAAGAAGCTTCCTGCCATTTAAATACACATCCTTATTTAAATATTCTCCAGTAAAATGAACGTTGGATCCCGGATAGTCCCCAGTAAGAGAAGATCCAGAGACTATATCAAAACTAACAAAGTCATTATTTCCAAAACTATCTTCCTGACTGTTTAAAACTATTTCGTATCTGTTGTTTTTTATTCTACCTCCAACCCCAGCAGTCCCTACAGGTCCAGCACTGTTTTCGTTTATAAAATAATCACCTTTATAAACACCGTGACGATCCCCAACTTCTTTCAGATTACCCCCTACGTTGTTAAATATTTCAGACACGCTATGCAAACCAGAGACCTCTTGCTGAGCCACTCCGTTTCTGAACACTTGAATAAAGGGCTGCTTAGTTGAGGAATCAAAAGCAAGATTATCGTTCTTTAGTTGATAGCCTTGTACATCTATTTTTTCATCACTATTAGGTTTAACTGTTTCAAAGAAATATTCAGTTGTAGTATTGTAGTTAATGCTGTTTAAATATTCTGAGTGGGTGTAAATTTCTAGCATTTCTCCTGCTGCTAAAGCCTCTACAAATTTTATTTGCCCCGGAACAGCGTTCGAATTATTAACATATTCAGTTTTTTCAGTAGGAGACTCGCTTGTGTAGTAGCCTGTTATAGATCTTATGTTTCTATCTCCGGTTAAATCTACTAAAATCTCTTTGTATAGCCTACCCACTACACCAGAAAGCGCGTATACTGGGACAACGTCTCCGTCTTCGTTTTTATGATAGTCTTTATTAACAAGCTTGTAGCCAGTTGGCCCCCAGCCTGTCTGCAAACTTTGGACTTCGACTCCTGTGACTTGCTTTGTAAATCTCTCTCCTGTAATTAAACCAGCGTCGCTGTAAGATTCCAGAAAGAAGCTCTCTGCAATCGTATTTCTGCTTACCTCAGAAACATATTCGTGAAACAAACCTATTGTATTTACATAACCAGAGAAACCCGTATAAAAATCGCTATAAGCATTGCCATGAGCAAACCCTCCCCAAAAAAGCTCTTCTGATTCCGTATAGTTATTCAAAGGAGATTTAATCGAGGCCGTTTCCTCGTTAGGCTTATGCAAAGAAACCTCAATCATGTTTGGTGTTTTTGACACGGACACTAAATTTAATTTTTTTAAATGGGTTGGTAAGGTTTCACTATGTCTATGCCTGTTGTTCCCATCTACCCCAGTAATATATTCGTAGTAAAGTCTGTTCGACCCATTTATGCCCACGTTGAGGCCGGAGGCGCAGTTAACGCCCGTCATGCTAGACACTAGAACTTGAGATAAACTTGGGTTCTCGGCACTATAATTTCCTGAGAAGTCTAAAAAGCATGTCCAAGACCCTCCCGTAATCCTATGAGCACTCATCAGGGAAGACTTCCCGTTAAAATTTCCGCTCCCAGTTATGGACGGGGATTCACTATTAATCAACGCAGGATAGTCGTCTCCATTTATAAAAAAGTTACCGTCTCCACTATTGTAGAGCTGATTACCTGAGTCATGGAGCTGATTGAGAATAACATAAGTATCTAAGTCGTTGGAAGAACCACTAGTTAGTATATAAAAATGATTCCTATCGTTGGCGTCAAGAGTATCAACGGAGCCGCTTAAATTATAATAGGCAGACAAGGCCCCTGTCTCAAGGCCCGCCTTTTGAACATAATCAAGTAATACTCCTTCTTTCATCCCTAGTTATCCAACCTATTCAATTCTATTGTCGTTGTTGCCTTTTCTTGGCTAAAGCTCCTATTATATGTTATAGATGATTGTTCTTTGTTTTCTACTTTATTTTGGTTGTCTAATCTTATCACGTCGCCATCTAAAAACGAGTCTTTCAAGTAGTTACTCACTGATCTTGCTTCTTCCCTAGCTGCGTCATAAGAAGTCTCGTCTCTTTCGTCAGCAACCGCAGAGGTGTTAACTGAGATCGTTTCTCTTTTAGACCCTAGATTGAGATCATATATTAAGTAGTGCCCATTTTCCAAGCAAGAAGGAACAGAGCTGTATTGCTGAATAGCAGGGACAATAGACAAACTGTAGTTTAACGTCCTTAACTGGCTGTTCTCAGGGAAATCTTGGTCAGAAAAAGTGGCTTGATACTGTATAGTTCCATCAAATTCATTCTGAGTAACCGATATGTTCTGAGGCCTAGGCGCTAGAAGATATTGAGTTCTAGTAGGATACATTTTGTAATACAGAAGCTGGGCTTCGTCTCTAATTTTTTTAGAATAATTAGCAAGTATGATATCAAGTAATAATTTATTGTCTCTATTCTTCTTTATTAATGAGCCTCTGGTCCTTATTGCTCCACCGCATGTCACCTCTATTATATCTGTAATATTATTGTGATCAAAAGATATAGTATAATCAAAGTAAGATTGCGCGTTCTTTATCTTTGCCTTGCTAAAGAGTTGATTATTGTCAAAGCTTACTTGAAATTCTATTGTCCTTGCTTCTTCATTTGGGCTCATAGAAAAAGAAACAGGTTCTCTGTGTAAATCGTCATTACGTTCAGTGGCTGCGCTCCTGCTGCCATCCGTTCCTTTTATGTGTCTTTTGTAGGCTTTGTTAACTAAATCATAAAAGTTTCTATTTTTGAAATCCGTTTTTATGTTATCCCAAGTAACCGAGCTGTCCTTGCTGCCCACAACACTACCAGACAGATCCATTGTTATAAAGTCACCACCTTGTTCCTCGCTTATAGCAATACCATAAGATAACAATATATTAGCAGTCTGCATTGTTGGCAAACTAGCCTCTTCCTCTTTAGTTTTGCTTGACTCATTAGAAACAAAAGAATAATTTTCTGTTATAGAGTACGAACCACCAAATCTATCTATGTTCTCGCTTTGACTATTTAATATTAGAGCGCTTCCGGGGTGGGCATTCTGTATAATGCTATTAGTGACTTGCTTTGACGTACCCTTCCTCCCGTTAACAAAAGCTCTGGCTTTAATAAACCCATCAGGTTTCTCATTACTTGTATTGTAGCCAGTAGCAGCTATTGTATGAGTAGCAGAGACTACGCCCCCTTGACTTTCTGAGTAGTCCCATGAGTCAGTAGGATTTATGACACCATAATTCGCAGTTAAAAAATCTTTATCATTTTTATAACCAGATAAAGATATGCTGTAACCAACAAGACCTACGTAATCTTCACTATCAAATCTCACATCATCTACCGTGCAATTCTTTAAAGTAAAGTCTGTGCCATGTCCTATCACTTTGAAATCTTGATAGTTTTTTTGAAGCGCTCCTGCAAAAGCTTTAACGATTTTATCCCTTTTATTTTGTAACGCTAGGTAGTTATTTCCTGACAACTCTTGAGGAGATTCTCTCTTGGGTAACAGAGCTATTTGTCCAGTTAAAGAAATACTTACTTTTGTAGCCCATAGATCTCCTCCTATATATTCATTAGAAAAGGTTTTAGAGACATAAGGGGTAGGTACAGGAAACTGAAAGGCTCCGTATTGTACTATGACATCCTGTTTATAGTTCCCCATGTGTTAATATTCCAGAGCTTCAGCTGCGACACCCTTCTTATCCACAAAACTCATGTCAGCCGAGTAGCTAAGATTATAGTCAGAACCAAAATTATAACTCATGCCATTTAGATACCAAGACAATTCATCTTTTCCGGCCTGTAGAGACGTAACAAAAGCGGAGGTTTGAGTCTCGTTTTTCAAACTAGTCAGAACGCTGTCTGATGCAGTTTTCAAATAGTTAGTGTGACTACTATTTATTAAGTTAGAGCTGGGGTTTCTTTTAAAAACGCAATTCATTGATACGCTTTTAGTTCCTTCTGTGCTTTGATTTGAGTCGTAGTTTGTCTCTTTAACATTTGGAGCTACTACAGAAGACCTCATAGCCACAGGCATCTTATAATCATCTGTTTTTTCCAGCCTTCTAACATAAGTTTCGTTTCTTAGAGTAGGATCGTCAGAATAAGTAAAGCTGTATGAAGTCTCAACTCCATAAGCAGGGAAAGATATATTAGACCCAGTTAGATTTTTAGGATAAGTTAAATTTGAGGTTGACGAAAGCACTCTGACTGATTCAAATAAAGGTTTTATCCTTGCTATTACATCATCAGAGGCAGCGAATTTATCGTACAAGGTCTTAGGATCGTATTCTGAATTTTTACTTTCTTCATATGGCCTTATAGTACCAGATTCAGTCAGAGAAGTAATATTACTGGCTTGCCTTGACGCCTGTATAGTATATTCAAAAATTGCGTCTGCATGCATACGTGGGTTGTTTGTGAACGAGATAGTGTACGATATTTGTCCTCCGGTTCTATTTATGTTTCTACCAAAAGAGATAAGCTTATCCTTTAGGTCATCGGCGTTATTCCACTCTTGATCTCCGGGAACCCAGCTTGGAGGGTCTTTTATAAACGTTGCAAATGTAGCCTGACATCTATCATAAGCTCCTGCTTTAATCGACACAAGTCCTGTATATGCATTTTCATAAGTGTCTTGACCTTTGTCTGTTGTAGTCTCTATGTTTTCAACGCTTCTTCCTTGAATTACTCCACTCTCAGTAACAGAAACGGAGCCTTCTCCTCCTGTTTGTACGGAATGAGTAAAACTAGCTGACCATTTTTCATCTTTTTGACTAGATTTATATACTCCATTCTTAGAGCTTATTGTGCGGGTTATTGAATATCTATTATTTAAAGAGTCGTAAGATTCAGAAAACAAACCACTGCCTTTAACTATTCTTGAAAAATCGGCGTACCTGCTATCTATATAGCCTACTTTAGCCATGGCATTGCCAGTCAAATTAAAAGCCTTTAAAGCTAGCTCTTTTGCTTTTGCCACTAGATCTACCTCAGTTTCACTATTCTGCCTAAGAGCAAAGGTTATATTTTGAGTAAAGTTATGTTCATAATTGTCATTAATAGAAAAGCTAAAGTTTTCCCCAAAAGATGAAAAGTACTGAGCATAATCTTTTTTCAAAAATAATGGAGAATCTTTATATATATCTGGGTCGGTTAGCTTTAGATCCCCTGTTTGATCAAAGGCTTCATAAAATTCTAAATTTATGTTGACTTTTAATAAATTTATATGATTGTTTAGAGAAGCTGAACTAGTTGGAAATTCATAAGATAATATTTTTACATCACTTATTATTTGCCCTCCTATGCTGATGTTCGTAACAAAGCCGCTAGACAGTATTTCATCAAGATGAGCTCTTTCTTCTTTATCTACTTTTCCAAAGTTAGTAGACTCTATGTTATTGCCCGGATATATAAAAGCGGTGATAGACAAAGAGACCGTTCTGCCATACTGGTAAATACCGCCATCTATATAGTTGGCGGTTTGAGAAAAGTCTAAGACTTCAGCGTTTGTTAGATTAATAGTCGACATTAGTAACCTTGTCCTGCTGGTATGTTTCCTTGAGCGATAGCTTGACGTAATCTTGGATCATATCTGCCTGCGTAGTGCATCATCTGCATCATCCTGCGTTGCTGCTCTCTATCTCCTTGCATATTAATTCCGTTAACATATACATTTGTAGTGTTATTATTTTGGTTGCTCTGCGACATTCTAGAAGCGTTTGCTCTATATGTTCCCACATCTTGCCTACCCCGTGCGCCCCTTCCGCTGTATTCATAATACATGGCAGCTTCTTTTCCCCATACTCCCCATGCATCTTGATCCTGCTTATTTCCCCTTACGGCTCCTCCATACCCCTGCAATCCGGCAAATTCTCTTCCTGCCCCTTTTGTTAATTGAAAACGGCTATTCGTCATATATTGCTCACCCTCACTCGCTTGCTGTGCAGCTATCATTTCTTGGTTACCCATTGCTATTGTATTATTCTGGGCGGCTCCTAGTAGATTGTTTAGTTCTTTCATCGTGCCGGTTAAAGACTCTAGACCTTTATTGTTTCTATCTATAGGATTGCCTGACTTAAATAATTCCGCAGCTTGCTCTTTTGCTGTCGATCTCATATCTTTTTCGCTCATGCCCATGCCAAATCTTTTATTCATGACGCGTATATCTGCGAGTTTGACTTGAGCAGCGCTTCTTCTTCCTTGAGCTACCATATGCTCAGGCAACTTGCCGCCCATCAATTCCTGCAGACCAGCAAGTCTGTTAGCGTTACCTCTGTTAAAACCTGTTCTGCTTCCAGCTCTAGCGCCTACTCCCATTGCCATTTCTCCACTAGTAATTTGATTAATTACTCCATTTAAAGAACTTGGATCCAGAATAGCTTTGCTTCCACCAAAAGACTTAAGTCTCTGCTGTTGTCTCGCGGCAGCTTTCTGAGCCATTGCAATTGCCCTTGTCTCGTAGACTTGTTTTTGATTTTCTTTAAATAGCAATCTACTTGTTCCGTTCAAAGCCTCTAGTTGATTAGCAAGATTCTCAAGAGACGTCTGCTCCTTACCTGTAGCTTGCTCAGCCGCGGCCCTGAGTTGTTCTGTTTGCCTTTCTACAGCCTGAGTATTCATTGAGCCCACGCCACCAGACGCAGCTGACCTTAGAGTTTGTTGGACTGATTGACCGAGAGATGTCCCTGCGAGCTGAGTACCGCCAAAGGCTTTGTTTGTTGCGCTAATAGCGCTTCCAAATTTTTCTGAAGATCCCTGCAACTGCGTTGCTATTTTAGTTCTAGCGCCTAATTCTATTTTTCCGGTAGCATTTAAGAACGCTCCTGCCGCCTGACTGCTGATTTTTATAGTTTCTTTTCTTAT
>Ga0209128_1000037_pt1 | contig 82040 bp, 100 predicted proteins | sample ETNvirnome_6_100_FD_184072 | JGI IMG/M metagenome (GOLD analysis project Ga0209128, IMG submission 184072) | Marine viral communities from the Pacific Ocean - ETNP_6_100 (SPAdes) (version 2) | ecosystem: Environmental > Aquatic > Marine > Oceanic | place: Pacific Ocean | collected 2013-06-19
TCCGATCTGTGGGCGACCGCGCCGCAGCGGGGACAGATCGCCATCTCGCGGAAGGCGGCCTCGGGGATCGCGACGACCGCGACGACCGCGGGGATGACCGGCTCGGCGCGGTCGAGGTGCGCGACCTCCTGCGCCGCGATGTCCTCGGCGACCGTCTTCTCGACCTCCTCGACCTCGGTGCCGAAGGCGTCGACGTTCCAGTCGTCGTCCGCGACCGCCTCGGGCTGGGCGGCGTGGGCGGCGTGGGCGGCGCGGAAGGCGTCGACCCCGGTCGGCTCGGCGGTCGGCTCGGCGATCGCGTCCCAGCCGGCCTCGGTCAGCCAGCAGGTCCGCTCCTCGGGGTTCTTCTCGCCGCAGACCCCGGCGAGCCCCTTCTTCACGAGCGCGGCCATGATCCCGCCGGCCGAGCGGCCGAGACCCTCGCAGGCGCTCCAGGACCAGACCGGGTTGCCGACGACGTCTTCGCGGGAGTCCCCGCCCTGGTACTGGTCGTCGCGGATGGCGACCAGAAGGGCGCGCTGCTTCTCGGTGTAGTAGTCCTGGGCGTCTGCGATGCGCTGGAAGTTCATTCCGTCTCCGTTTCGTCTTCGTTTCTTCGACCTGAGATAAGACTACACTCACGGGATCTAAGAGTCAAAAACTATTTACTGTTGAACGAAAGAAACTCGCTGGCCCACGCTGAGCCCCAGGATCTACGCGGGGTTGCGGGGCCGGCTCGGCACGCCGAGTTCGGCTTCGAGCAGGGCGATCACGCCCGCGAGGACCCCTTCGATGTAGCCCTCGGCCGCGACGACGTCGACGAAGCCGCGATCCCGGTACCCGCCGCTCCACTTCGCCGCCATCGCGAGCGACTCGTCGGGCTTCGCCTTCTCGATCCGGACGGTGATGCGGCGCAGGACCCCGGCGACGTCGGTACCGCGGGGCGCGCGCTGAGCGACGTCCGCCGCCCCTCTCCGGATCGCCTCAGCGACGAGGCGCTGGTCGACCAGCACGCCCCGGTGAACGACGCGCGCCCCGTACCGGAACCCTCCGACCCCGAGGTCGGCGAGGGCGCCGGTCACGACGTGACGTACGCAGCGGACGAGCAGGCCCTTCACTCGGGAGCCTGCCCTGCCCACCAGTCGTCCTCCTCTTGGCACACGACGCAGATGCGGATGCCGGGATCGAACCGGTCCCGGGCATCGCTAACGACGTCGTCGCAGCCGCACTTGTCGCAGCCCGCGACCTCGGCATCGAGATCGCGCTCGTCGGTCTCGTGGCGAGCGAAGAGGTCGTTCACGTGGTCGAGCAGTTCGTCCGACGTCGCGAGCGCCGAGCATTCCTTCTCAGTCAGCGCACGCCACTCGTCGAGGTCGGTCGCCTCGATGATGTCGATCTCGGTCGGGTCGGGCGGGCTCTCGTACGAGCCCGGGGTCCCGTGGACGACGTTCATCTTCAGGAGGAGCCGAGCGCCCGCGATGCGGGCCTCGACCTCGACGGCCTCGCCGCTCATGCGGCCCACCCGAGCCCCTCCGCCTCGACGTGGAAGGTGCCGGCGTGGGCGGCGCCCTCGCCCCAGGCAATCGCCTCGCAGATGGCGACGGCCTCGTCGGCCGAGGCGTTCGCGAGCGCTTCGCGGACCGAGGCGGTCCACTCGAAGTTGCCGCTCGGGTCGAAGTGCTCGACCACGCGGTCGGCCGCCTCGACGACCTCGTGGATCTGGTGCCCGGGGATGAACCCCATGAGGACCAGGGCGATTCCGGTGTCGGTCAGGTGCTTTCCCATTTCGCTCTCCGTTCGTTCCGTTTCTCTATCCACGACCACCGTACGGGAACGATTCAGAAGAGTCAAAACTATTTTCAGGTTTATTCCGATTCAGGCTCGGGGAGGTAGCTCCGTCGCGCCCGCCTGGAGAGCTTCCACGACTTCGCCCACGGCCATCTGCACAAACACGCCGGGAAGAGCAAGATCCGCCCAGACGAAAGTTCCCGACGCCGCGCCCTCAGCAACCGCTCCAATCCTGTCGCGAGCGATGTAGATCGATCGCCCACTCCCGTGCGGGTGCTCGATCCGGACGAAGTCGATCTTCGCCCCTCCCTTGTCGTCATCCTTGGTCATTGAGCGTTACCTCCACGAGGGTTGACGAGCGGCGGACGAAGCTCGCGTCCGGGTCGGCCGCCCCGATGCCCGAGACCGGGACGAGAAGCCCCGAGGACGACCGTGCGAGGTTCGTCCGCGACCCTCGCACGGGGACAGAGAAGCGGCCCCGTAGGCAGGCGATGGCTAGCTCCATCGCCTCCTCGGGCCAGATGCAGTCGCGGGCGTAGAGTTCGACCTTGTCGCCCAGAATCTTCAGCACGTCGAAGCGTCGCCCCGCCGTCGTGAACCGTCCCCGGACGAAGACCTTCCCCGCCTTCGGCGCCTCCGTCGGCTTCTGGAGGGGCGCATTCGGGCACGGCCCGACTCGCGGCACCCCGGGAGGCACAACGATGCGCTCGGCGCCCTGCGTGTACGCGCCGCACCCGTGCCGACAGCGGGACGAGAACGAGAACCGGACCCCTACCCCTCCGGCAAAGTCGTGCGGCCCTCTGAGGGGCGCTCTCGGCCCGAACTCGGGGCGTTGACGCGCGGCACCCTGGGTCAGCGCGGCGCGCGTCCTCGGATCGGTCTGGTACGCGTACTCGGCCATCAGTTCACCGGCCCTTTCGGCGAGAGGTCTTCGACCGCTTCCCCGAGGCGCCCAAGGATCGCGTGATAGGCCCCGGAGGGGAGGAGGACTCCCCCGTCGGGAGTCACGCCGTGGACGCCCGCGAAGCGCAACGCCTCGACGACCTCGCAGACCTTCTCGCGGCCTCGACGGGTCGAGGGAGGGACGAGGTTGAGGCTCATCGCGGCGGCTCCTGGGCTTCGAGGGGTGGCGCCTTCCGCGCGCGGTCGATCCCGGACTCGATCGGGCGCGCTTGGCTCAGCAGTTCTCGGACGCGCCGGCACGTGATCGCGGTCGTGCAGAGTCGGCACTCCGCGCCGTTGCAGTCGTCGGGGAGGGCGCGAGGATACAGCGCTCCTCGCCGTCTCGGGGTTCCGGCCATGCGTGAGGGTACCTCGGCCCGCCCGAGGGGTTAGGGCTACATCCCGTCGACAGTGATCAGGAGGACGTCGCAGCCCCCGTCTCGGCGCGGCGTGACGGCCTCCAGGTAGCAGGGCTCAGCCGTCCACCCGAGTTCGGCGTCGGTGACGTAGATCACCGAGAGCGGCGGGTACCGCCAGAAATGGGTCGGCACCTTCTCGTACTCAACCCGGAACCGGACGACGCCCTTCTTCCTCAGCAGGTCGTTCGCGATCAGGTACGCGGTCTGCGAGTCGGCCGCGTACTCGGACGCCGTCGACGAGCGCTGGACAGCCTGCCACCTAGATCCGGCCCGGCGGGCGAGGCCCGACGTCGACTCGTCGAGGTGGATCCCGGCTGTCGGTCCGCCCTCGTAGCCGTGGAGCGCATACGCGAGGTCGACCTCCCCGACCAGTTCGTCGGCCGAGGTCTCGGTCGGCCCGACGCGGTCGAACGCGTCCTGCCCGTACGTCAGATGATCGACCGGAGGGGCGCCCGTCTGCGGCAGCAAGAGGGAGTCCCAGCCGAGGCGCCCGGTCGGAGCCCCGACCGCGAACGGAAACTGCCCCGCGAGGCTCGTCTCGACGAACTGCGCGAGCGTCCCGCCCGTCTCCTGCTCGTTGACGAAGAACGCGACCGTCAGCCGATTCAGATCGACCGAGGCGCCCGACGTACGCCGCTGATCGAGTTCCGGCCGTAGGCCCCTGCCGTACGTCGCATAGAGGTGATCGAGGACATCCCCAAGGCGCTCGACGAGCGTGTTGTTCGGTCCGACGTGCCCTTCGACCGAGTCGAGGTAGAGTTCCTCGCCCGCCGCGTAGACCGCCTGTGCGACCTCGATGTACGAGTACGGCTGGCCGCGCCCGTCGACGTCTGTACTGACCGTCGCACCGACGACGACTGAGGCGCCGTCGCGGTAGACGTTGACGGTCGTCGACCGAATTCGGTGCCCAGCGATCAGCATCTTCACGTTAATCGCTGCGGGGCTCTCGACCGCATACAGCGGAACGCCTCGCGCCGTCCCGTAGATGACCGGGACGGCGTGCGAGAGCGAGTTGTCCGGCGTCGTCGAGAGGAACCGATCCGCGTCGCCGATCAGGGACGGCGGGAAGGGCGCCTCGTCAGGCCGCCGCAGCGGGCGCAACGGGATCGAGACGACGATCCCGTCCTGGGTGAACTCGTAGCCCGGAGGCTCGGGCGTTCCCCGGTAAAGCTCGTCCCAGAGCAAGACGTCGATCCCCGCCCACCAGATCGTGACCTCCGCGGCCTGTAGCGGGTGCGTCAGGCGCAGGCGCCAGAGGTCCGCGACCTGCGGGCCGGAGAGGATGACCGAGGGCGCAGACGGGGCGGAGCCGCCGAAGGCGGGCGATCCGCGCAGCGGGAGCGACTCGACCTCACCGCCCTCGACGAAGTCGATCGAGGAGGCGTCGGCCCGCGGAGGGGTCATCGCGATCGCGCCGAAGCCGTCCGCGACGAAGCCGAGACTCGGCCCACCATTCGGCAGGTCGAGCTGGATCAGGAGTCGCCGGAGCCCGGCGCCCGGCGCGCTGCCTACTGCCTTGTCGATCGAGGCCACGGCGAGAGCCTATCACGCGTGCCAGCGTGCGACGCCGAGCCCGTCTCGCCCGACGCCCTTCGCGACCGCGGCGAGGAGCCGCTCGACCTCAGCTTCGCGGCCCTGGACCCAGAGCCCCGCGGTGACGACCTGCTCGGGCCAGTCCTCGGCGAGCGGGCCGACCTGGACGTCGAGGCCCGGCATCGCCTGAAGCGCGACGTACGCGGCCCGGACCGTCTCGATCGCGCCGCGGCCGACGACCTGAACGACAATCGTCTCCCCAGGCGATGGGCCTTCGCCCTGCTCGGGCTCGACCTCGGGGATCCCGGGAGGAGCGTCAGGCACGAGGGCCTCGCCGAACTTGAGCAGATCGCCGAGCGCGGGAAGCTCTCCGCCCGCCGGCAGCTTCGCCGCCATCGAGGCGAGGTCCGCCTTCGCTGCGGCGAGCGCGACCTCTCGGGCCTCGATCGTCGCCCGCGAGACCGTCCGTCCGTCGATGCCCCGGACGTGCGTCAGCCAGTGGACGTCGGTCGCGCGTACGTCGAGCCCAGAGAGGGCCTCGCCCGTCGAGATGGCGGGCGGGCTCCAGACCTTGTGCTCGTCCTGGAAGTCGATCAGGCGCTTGTTCGCGTCGCGACGTTCGTCGATCCAGCGGCGCCGCTCGGCCTTCGTCGCCGCCGCGTCGATCTTCCGGTTCGCGTGCGCGATCCGGTGCTCCAGGTCGCGGATCGCCGCCTGCTGGCGCGCGTCAGGCAGAGAAAGTCCTGGAGGGGCGGCAGGGACGTTGCCCTGGACGACCGACTCCAGGTCAAGCGCCTCGCGCTCTCGGCGCCGTCGCTCCTCGTCGCTCGGCTTCCGTTTCACCGTCCTGAACTCCAGGTGACACGCACACCACTGCCGGCACGTCGTCTCGCCCGCTCGGGGCCACGTCGGGAGCGAGCCCCTCGTGTAGGGCGAGTTGATCGCGAGGACCGGGCAGTCGATGCAGTGGTCCGCCGCGCCGAGGCGCCACCAGATCAGTTGCCCGTCCGGCGACCCGTCGACCGCGCCTAGCTGGAACGCTCCCTCCATCGCGTTCCCGTAGAGCGCGGCGCGCGAGGCGGAGTTCATCCGGCCGGGCGCCGCCGGGACGCCCTTCGCGATGTCGATCCCGAACCGGAACGCAAACTGCTTCTGCCGGCGTAGCTCGCGTGTCGCGCGGTCCGAGAGGCCCGACCCTCCACGACCGCCCCAGACCGCTCGCCCTCGGGCGTGGGATGCCTCGTAGCCGTCGTCCAGCGCCTTGTGGAACCCCTCGACCATCCGGGCCGCGGCAGTCGCAGGCGGCGTGCCCGCCTCGATCGCGGCGTGGTAGCCGTCGATCGCGTCGACGAACTTCTCGGTGACGCGTGTCCGGATCGCGGCGACCTGGACCTCCGCCGCGCGGGTGTCCTTCGCCTCGACGAGGACGAGGCGCGGGCGGTGGGTCGGGAGGGTCTCGTGGAGGTGCTGATGTGCCACGGGGGCGAGGGTACCACCCCTCACCCCGGGGCGGCGCTCAGCCCCGCGAGAGGGCGACGAACATCGACCCCGCGAGGTTCGCCTTCGCCTCAGCGCGTTCGACTCGCAGCGCGAGTTCGACGAGCCGCTTGACCGCGACGTGCGACTCGGCCGCGTTCGCGACCTCGGCCGCGAGGTCGGCGAGACAGTCGGCCTTCAGGCTGCGCGCCCGCTCGACCGCCCGGGGGGGGCGGCGCCCGGCTCTCGGACACGCACGTCAGCTCCTCGAACGCCGTCGCCTCGCTGTCGTAGGTCTCCAGGTCGTCGGCCAACGCGGCCGCCAGATCGGTCGCGACCGATAGCAGCGTCGACGGGTCCGCGTCCGTCTCGATGAACATCTCGATCTTGTAACGGGTCATTCCGGGGCCTCCTTCGCGGCAGTGTGCCTCGGGCGCCGCCGAGAGCAGCGGGAGTCCGCCAAGACCGCCAGCGCTGACCACGCCGACGCGCAAGCGGCGTCGTACGCTTCCCGTGCCCAGCGCGTCTCTGCGCCGCTGTTGCCCTTCACGTCGGCCCTATCGAGGCCGAGCGCGTGGGCCGTGAGGCCAAGGCGAATCGCCCGAGCCTTTCGCGCCGAGCGGGAGACGCGTCGCTCGGCGGCGCGCTGGTCCTCCTTTTCGGTGAACTTCTCGATGCTCATCTCTCTCTCCTCCCCTCGTCCTCAGCGGACCTTGAAGCCGATCAGCTGGCGGAAGCCCGCGTCGGTGACCGGCGCGGCCGGGTTGATCTGGTCGGCGTCCATGTAGATCCCGAACTCGACCCGCGTCTCGACCTTCCGGTCCGCGTTCCGCGTGAACACGCTGACCGTCCGGATCTCGTTGGCGGAGACCGAACCGACGTAGCGCCCCTCGGCGTAGCAGTCGATCACCGACGAGCGGCCCGTGCGGCTGCTGTAGCCGCCCGCGATCGGCGCCCTGACCGCGTCGCCCTCGTCGCTCTCGGTGGCCGTCCCCAGGATGGCGTCGAGGTTCTTCGCCTCCAGGCGGCGAATCGCCTCCAGGACCGTGGGGTTGTCGGTGTAGCAGTCGGCGAAGAAGTTGGAGCCGGTCATTTTCGAGTCCTTCGTTTCCCCGGGGACGGTTTCTCCCGCCCCCCTCTGGGTAAATTCAATCTACGGGTTCCCCCCCCCTTAGGTCAAAACTATTTTGACTTTTCTCCGAACTCTTTTCGCAGGACCAGTGTCTACGCGGGTTTGCGAGGGTATCAGGGGTGAACGATTCTCGTGAGGGCCCGCGAGTTCTCCGACCCGTAGCGCCTCATCTGACCAAAGGTAATCCCCCGCCTCGTTCGACCAAAGCCGAGGCAGGGCGCGGGTGACCATATAGTCCGCAGCCTCGTCGATTGTCACCGTCGCCTCGACAAATCCCCCGACAAATCCCCAGCGGATCCTACGTAGAGAAGGCTGGCCCCGATACCGGCTCGCCGACGAGAACGCTCATCGCTCGCACCTCCGGGCGTCGAGCCGGCAGGCGAGGCGCGTACGCCGGCCCTCCGCCCTCGACCCGTAGCCGAAGTCCGGTCGGTTCGGGAGCTTGTACCGCGCGAACGTCTCCTCCCACGTCTTCGAGCGACGCCGCTGGATGCGCAGATGCGAGACCGCCGCCTCGATGAAGTCACACCCCTTCGCCCGTCGACCCGGGCAGAGGGCGCGCGGCTTCGCCTGGAGGGGTCCGCGTTCGACCCACTCGGGGAGGGCCTCGTAGGGCACTCCACGGGCGAGCATCCGCCGTCCTGCGTAGCTCGGCAGATCCCGTAACCGGGTCTCATGGTAGCCGAGAGCGACCGCCGCGACGCGGTCGACTCCCTGCCGATCCGCCTCGACGACGATCGCGAGGCAGGATCGGCGGGAGGTCTCGAAGCGCGCCTCGACGAGGCGATCGATCGCGCGGTCGCAAAAGAGCGAGGCGTCGACAGCGGGGACGGCGCCCATGAGGGCGAGCAGAAACAGGATCATGTGGACTCCTAGCTGAGGCGGCTGCGCCGCTTTCGATTGAGCCGACGAGCGTACGGGAGCAGCACGTTCACGACGAACAGGGACCCGACCGCGACGAGCGGCGGGCCGATCCCGAGGGCGAACCAGAAGGCGGTCACAGCGTTTGGAACTTCGCGACGCGCTGGGCCCACTCGCGGCCGAGGGCGGGGAGCGATTCGGGCAGGACCCAGAAGTCGTCGGCCACGCGCTTCTCGTACGCGACGACGATCGCGCAGTGGGTCGCGAAGGGCGCGTCGATCAGGCCGTGGCGGACCATTTCGTTCCACGCCGCGAGGTAGGCGACGCCCTGGAGGCGGTAGTCCCCGAGGAAGCTCTCCGCCTTCCGCTTCGCCGCGGTCTTCCAATCGACGATCGTGACCCGCCCATCGACGCGGGCGACGAGGTCGACCGTCCCCGCGTACCCGATCGAGTTGAGGACCGGGGTCTCGATCCCGTGGACCTCCTCGATGCGCCGGACGAACGGCTCGACCGAGGCCCGCCAGGGGTGCTCGGCCTTCCACTCCGCGGTCGGTCTCCAGACCTCGCCGTCGAGTCGGCGCTCGATCGCCTCGTGCAGCTTGTTGCCTCGCTCGGTCGCCTCGCGCCGGATCTTCTCCGGGTCCTTCAGCGCCCGCTGGGCCGTCCGGGCGCGGGCGAAGTCCATCACCCGCGAGACCGGCTCGGGGATCTCGTCCTCGGGCTCGGGCTCGTCGAAGCGAGGCTTGCCGCGCCACCACGTCAACCCGCGATCGTCTGCGGTCGCCTTCAGGATCGTCGTCACGCTCGGGAAGGTCCCGAGCGGGGTCTCGTAGTGCCGACCATGCGGCCCTTCGACTCTGTCCATGCCTACAGATACCCGACGCCCGCGGAGGGGTTAGAGGCCGAGGCGCGCAGGAGGGAGGGGTGGCCCCATGTCTTCGTGGACCTCCGGACGCACGAGCGAGGACGCGGAGACGAGAGGGGCGGGTCGGTGGTGTGGCGCCCCTCGCCAGTTGCGGCGGACCGAGCGCAGAGCGGAGGCGAGTTCGTCCCGGAGGTCGCGCACTTCGCGCCGCATCCGGTAGTCCTCCTGGCGAAGCCGCTCAATCTCGCGGGCGTGGTCATTGACTATCGGGCGCAGCTGCTCGACGACCTCGGACTTCGCGCCCGCCTTCGCCTTCGCGGCCTTCTCCGCCGCGCTGTTGTTGAGCGTGACGAGGGCGACCGCGAGGGTCCCGAGCGCGCCGATGAGCGCCGTGATCTTCCCGAGGTACTTCACCCTGCGAGCCTAGCACGGCGGAGCTACGCCCCCGGGGCTGAGACGAACTGCGACGACGTCGGCGTCGACCAGAGAGAGGGGCCGCCGATCTGGAGGTACTCGGACGCGACTCGCAGGACGCCCGCGAGACGCTCGGTCGTCAGGACCGCACCCGTCCCCGAGCCTCGGACGTTCGGCCCGGGGTCGCCGCGTTCGATCCAGAGGTTTAACGTCCTCGTGTGATCGAACTGGCCCAACTCGCCGACCTGCGTCCGCGTCAGGCGACGGAACCGGAGCGCGTCGTATAGACGCGCGTGCCGCTCCTTCGCCTCGACCGACCAACTTTCGCGGTACGGGGCGCGGGCCTGACCGGTATCTGATCGCGGCTTGCGCTTCACCTTCTTCGTGCTCATCTCTCAACCCTGACTGCCCCCTCGGGGCTGACTCGAATGACTGTATCTGCGCCGAGGGCGACGTGTTCGCCTCCGACGACGATCAGGTGGTGGTAGCCCCCGACCTCTCGTGCGCGCGCCAGCATCGCTAGGTATCGCTCGGCGACTTCCCCGTACAGGTTCGCCGGGGTCTCGTCCCGCCAGAGCGTACGCCAGCGATGCGACCACGCGCCCCTGTCGGTACCCACGATGGCGAGCGCGGTTCTAATCGCCTCGTCCATCACGACCTGCTCCCCGCCAGAGAGCATCTCGATCGGCCCCTCGCGTCCGCGCTCGGAATCGTAGACGACGACGTCGAACGTCTCGGCCGTCCCTCCACCCTTCTTCTCTCGCTGCGTCGCGAGTTCGATCCGGAAGCGGCCCGGGAAACAGGCGTCGACGAGCTTGTCCGCGATCGCGGTGAAGGCTGGCCCCGCCGCGTCGATTTCCATCGCCTGGAGCCCGGTCGGCCCGAACGCCTCCGCGAGCAGCTCCAGGGGTGCGAGGTCGGTCAGCCGACCCTCCGCCTCGGTCCATGCCTTCTCGGCGGCGAGAACCGCCTTCTCGGCTACGGAATACGCCTCGGCGGCTGCGGAAAGCAGCGCGTTCGCCGTAGCCCACTGGTCCGAGAGCCGGGTCGCGTGCGATCGCGCCTCCTCCGCCTCGCGCAGGGTCCGGGCGCCGGGGACGGACGAGGGAAGCTCTCGACGCTTCTCCAGCGCGAGCAGCCTCGCGTCCTCCGCCTCGACCTCGGCGCGCTCGGCCTCCTGCGCCTGGGCGAGGAGCTTCTCCGCCGCGTTGACTGACGCGGTCAGCTTCTTGAGCCGCGCCTCCGCCGCCTCTGCGCCCTCGCCGACTCCGCCCAGGCGGATCACCTCAGCTGCCGCCGCCCTCTGCGACGCGATCGCGTTGCTCCTCTCCTGGCCCGCCGCCTGGACGAACTCGCAGCCCGAGCAGAACCCCTCCGGATCGGGCGGAGAGAACCACCCCTCCTCGGCACGTCCGCAGCGCGCCTCCGCTGCTGCGAAGGCCGCCTCCGCCTCACGGTGGAGGGACGACGCCTCGCGGGCTCGGTCGACCCGCGTACGAGCTTCTGGGAGGAGGGCGAGGCCCGCATCCCTGATCCGCCGCATGTCGGCGGACGGGGTTGCGCACTTCGCCGCCCCGAAGCGGCGCGCGAGGTCGCCCGCTCGGGAGAGGGCGACGCGGTACTCCTCGACCTTCGGCAGGAGGGAGAGTTCTCGCGCGAGGTCGTCGAGGATCGCCCGCGCCCGGTCGCGCTCGGACCGGGCCGCGCCCTCTGCGGTCACCGCCCGAGCGAGCCTCGCCTCCGCCGCCTTCGCCTCCCGCTTCGTCTCATTCGCTGAGCGACGCTTCGCCTCATACGCGCCGAGGTCGTACGCACCGATCCGGGACTTCGCCGCGTCGGCGACCGCCTGGATCCGGTCGAGCCCGAGGTAGAACCGGAAGAGCTTCCGCCGCTCGGCAGGTCCGAGCGCACCGAGGCGCCCCGACCCGCCCTGCGCCGCGTACGCCGAGGCGTAGAATGCCTCGGGCGGGCCGAGCAGGTCGCGGATCGCCGCGTCGTACGCGCGCACCTTCGGGCCGGCCTTGCGCTCCCCGTCGATCTTCAGCGTCGCCGAGGTCGCGCCGGCCTTCGTCCGCCAGAGGCGGGTGACGTACTCGCGCCCGGCGAGGTCGAACCCGAGTTCGACGTGCCCGCCGGGCAGGAGCCAGTCGCCCGAGCGCGGAGGCAGGTCGCGGTAGACCGGGCCCGGCCCGGACGCCCCGAGCAGGGTCGTCTTCCCGGCACCGTTCGACCCGGCGACGCAGACGAGCCCCGGAGGGATCGACGAGAAGTCGACCTCGACGTCGTCGGTGAAGCGGGTCACCCCGCGCAGCCGGAGGGACGTGAGCCTCATCCCCGATCCGGGGCCTCGGCGATCGCCGCTTCGAGCTTCCCGTCGACCCACGTCTTCGAGAGGGCGTACGCCTTCTCGATCGCGGAGGGGACCACCGGGCAGGGCATCTTCAGCGCGACCTCGATCCGCATCGACTCGTAATTGCCGAGGTTCAACGTCGCCGACCGGGCGAACGTGACCTCGCACTCCGCACCCTTCGAGCAGCCGCCCTTCGAGGGCCTCGGCGGCGGGTCGGGCATCGGCCCCGCCTCTTCCTCGACCACTCGCCCGCTCTTCTTCCGTTCCTTCGTCGCTGTCGCTTCCGGGTCCTTCACTTCGGTCCTCCTGGTGGTGTCGAAGAGAGGTACCCGACCGCCGCCCGAGGGTTAGCTCTCGTGCGTGATCGCGGGGAGCAGGTCGCCCGCTCGCGCGACCGTCTCGGGCGCCGCGTCGGACCTCTCGGCCCAGCGGCGGAACTTCGTCGAGAAGTCGGGCGCTGCGAGTACCGATTCCGCGCCCTCACGCGCCCGCACAGCCCCGCTCGGGGTCAGGTGGATGCGAGACCCCTCGGGGAGGCGGGCGCCCGCCAGGAGGGCGCGACGGGCTGCGAGCTTCTCCTTCGGGCAGGACTCGACGACCTTCACCGGCCCGTCGAGCCGCGCGAGTTCGGCGATCGTGTACGTCCGCTCGCCCCCGGGCGTCACCTCGTAGCCCCCGGTCGCGACGCGCGCCGCGCGGTAGCGCTTCGGCTGCTCGATCGGGTGGTGTACTCCCGCGAAGTTCGGCCCGTCCTCGTTGAACTCGACGAAGCAGAAACCCTTCGGCCCGGCCTCGCCGAACTCGTTGTAGAAGAGCGACCCGCCGTAGATCCCGTGGCCCGACCCGATCGCCTGCGCCGCGTGGTAGTGCCCGGAGAAGATGAACTCGAAGCGGAACCTCTCGCAGAGGTCTTCGGCCCGGATCGAGACGTCCCGCGTCGGGACCTCGGGCTGACCGAGCCGAAGCCGCGCGCCCTCGAACGTCGCGTGCGTCAGGCAGACCCGGGGGTGGAGCGGGTCGCCGAAGGCTTCGTCCGCCTCCGCGAGGTACGCCTCGTCCCAGGTCTCGTGCCACGGGAGGACCGCGACCTCGGAGCACTTCCCCGCCGGTCCCGTGACGCACGTCACCAGCGTCGGGCGCTCGGCGTAGTAGACCCCGGGGAGGGCGTCGAGGAAGAGCCAGTCGCCGGGGCTGTCGTGGTTCCCGCGGCAGACGATCGTCGGCGAGCGCCCGAGGTCGCCGATGAACTCGACGAGCGCGTTCCGCTCGCCCGGGGTCGCGAGGTGCGGAACGGTCCGCCCGGCGAGGTCGCCGCCGATCAGGACGACGTCCGGTTCGAGCGCGCGGATCGCCTCCGCCGTCTTCGCGAGTAGCTCGCGGTGGAGGGCGAGGCGATCCTCGGAGATATGTAGGTCGGTGACGAACGCGACCCTCACGCGAGTTCCGCGGTCCGCCGGATGGCGAGCAGGATCATCTCGGTCCGGTCGATCAGGGCCGCGGTCTCCGTCACGGCCGCCGCGGCGGGGCCGATCCGCTTCGCGAGGCGGGGAAGCTCCTTCGCATCCTCGACCGCGTGGTCGAGCCGCACGAACGCGTCGGCGAGGCGCCCCTGGAGCTTCTTCAGGATCGTCTCCTGATTCTCGATCATCCCCTCGACCGTCCGCGAGTTCGCCTTCGCCTTCGCGTCGGCCGCGACTCGCGCGACTCGTGCTTCGGCCTCGGGCCCGAGGCCCGAGGGGCGGCGCTTCGCCCCCTCGATTGCAGTGTCCAGTTCGTTGTTCATCTCGTTCTCCTCTCGCCCTCGGGGCCTACGCCTTGACCAGCGCGAAGTGGACGCGGGCCGACGCGAGGCCCTGCTTGCGCATCCACGCGGCGACCGTCTCGAAGTCGCCCTTGAAGTTGGGGAAGAGGACCCGGAGGTCCGTCTTCGTGAAGAGGCCGCTCTCGACGAGCGCCGCGCGGTTGCGGAGGCCGGCGACGCGGCGCCCCGACTTCGCGAGGATGCGCTGCGCATCGTTGGTGTTGACGGCGACGGCGGCGGGGGTGTGCGTGAGGCGCATTTCGTTTCTCCGTTTCGTTCCCGTTTCCCTATCTGTTTTTGAGATTAGGGGAAGACCTACGGAGAGTCAAAACTATTTTCGCCTAATCTGAAGAAAGTTCGCAGCAGGACGCGCAAACCCTTATGGTGCTTGGCTTTCTGCCACCTTCCCAGCGACCGACCCCGATCGTCTCGGGGTGCGCGCACGTCGACGTTGGCTGTCCCGTCGCCTTCTTCAGGAGCCGGCGAACCGCGGACGTCGCCCGCTGCACCTTGAGCTTCGACGTCGGAGTCGGGTGGCCCGCCCGCACGAGCCCCGCGAGCGAGAGGATCGACGCGGTCGGCGGGGCGGGATCGAGCCACGGCGCCGCCTTCCACGCGCTCGCCGCGTCCTCGCCGATGAGCAGGAGCGCGGCGGGCGTCCACGGCGGAGCGCCTTCGTCGAGGGAGCGCGCGGCGTAGTTCCTCGCCTTTGCCCCCGAGAGGATCCCGTCGAGCGCCTTCCACGCCGACCCCTCAAGCTCGGGCGTAGCCCCGACGACCGCGAGTAACGGTCCGGGCCCTTCCTTGCGCTTCACGGTTCGGCCTTCTCGTGCCCGAGTAGTTCGAGCAAGTCGCGGAGGGAGAGGTCGATCCGCCAGTCGCTACACGGGTCGCCGCGGGCGCCCGCTCGCTCGACGTCGCGCCAGATCACGACCTGCCGCCGCCCGTCGTTCGCCGCCTCCGCGTCGGCCTTGCACTGCCGGATACCGGCCCGGATGGGGCACCGCTTGTGCGCCTTGACCTCGATCCGGAGGGGCAGGGAGGGAGCCTCGACGTCGGCCTGCTCGGAGCCCTCGCGAGACTGCCAGCCGCGCTTCGCCTCGATCCCGTACTCGCGCAGGACCGCGACGACCGCGCGTTCTCCGACCTTCCCCTTCGTGCGGCTCGTCCTACTCATCGGCCGGCTCTTCGGCGGGCGAGAGGATGTGAGCGCGGATGCGCTCGAAGCGCTCGGGGTCTGCGTTGAGCAGCTTCCGCAGCCCGCCGATCCCCTGGACCCGGATCGGCTTCTCCTCGCCTCCGTCGATCGAGAACCACGACGACGTCTTCTTCCCCGACTTCTCCGCCCGTCCGAGGGCGAGCGCCGCTTCGAGCAGCGAGCCCGCTCGGTCGACACCCGACCCGAACACGACCGGCACCTGCACCTTGACGAAGGGCGGCGCGACCTGATTCTTGCGGACCTCGATCTCGGTGACCTGTCCGATCCGGTCAGCCTCTCCCCGGACGCGCGCGGCGAGCTTCCCGTACCCCGCGACCTGCTTCCAGATGAAGCACTGCGTCGCATAGAAGAGCGGCGCCTTGCCGACCCCGATCGTCTGCGCGCCCGAGACCGGCGACCCGAGGTCCATCCGGACCTGCGAGATGAGCATCAGGAGCGCGCGGGTGTCGTGGATCAGCGGGATGATCTTCCGGAGGCAGCGCGAGTAGGCGTGCGCCTCGTTCCCGTAGCCCGTCTCCTCGAACCCGCGCTTCGCACCGATCGAGTCCGACATCGCCGCAGCCGACTGAAGCGAATCCCAGACGATCAGGACCGGGACCTCCGCGACCTCGCGCACCTTGGCGATCACCTTCTCGATCACCGCGAAGCCTGCCTCGATCGAGTCGACCGACGCCCTCGGGTACACGAGCGCGTCGACGTCGACGTCCAGCGCATCCGCGTAGGCGAAGTCTAGCTTCCTCTCAAAGTCGAGGTAGAGCGCGACGCCTCCCTGCGCCTGGAACTCGGCGCAGGCATGGAGCGCCGCCGAGGTCTTCCCGGACGCGGCCGGCCCGTGGTGAATGACTACGCGGCCGAGTGGATACCCACGCACCCCGGTCGCGACGTCGAGCGCGTCGATGCCGCTCGACATCACGACCAGCGCACGTTCGGCCTCGGGCACGATCCGGACGGTGTCGCCGAGTTCGCGGAGCGCCGTCGTGAGCTTGCCTCGGCTGAATCGCTTGGTCGCCACCTACTTCCCGCCCGCCGCCTTCGCGAGTTCGGCCTCGAAGCTGGTCATGAAGTCGTCCTCGGGGATCGTCCCCTCGGGCTCGGGGTCCTCCGCGACCTCGGGCTCCGGCGCGGGCTTCTTCGGCTTCGCCTTCGGCTTCCCCGTCGCCTTCGGCAATTCGGGGACTTCCGTCCCGCACTTCGCCGCGCACTCGGCGCGGACCGGGCACCGCTGGCAGTAGTCGTCCGCCGGGTCGCACTCCTCGCCGAAGCAGGAGGGCTTCTCGTCCTCCGGGTCGGACGACCCCGAGGGCTTCGACGGCGACGCCCCGAGCCAGCCCCGGATCGTGTCGACCGAGCGCACGCCGTTCGCGACTTGATCGAACAGCGAGAGGTCTCCCTCGGCGACCGTCTTCTTCAGCTGCGACGCGATCGGCTTCGGGACCCGGAAGGGCTCACGCAGCGTCCCCGCGTCGAGGCTGAAGTTGTACCGGACCGGCTTCGGGCCGGTCCGCTGGACGAGCAGGATCGTCGCTTTCTCGGGGTCGGTGAAGTCGATCCGCTGCGACGCGATCAGGTCGCAGATGTCGTCGGTCATCCGCTCGGACGCGATCCACGGGCGGACGATCTGCTCGGCCGGCGAGAACGCGACGCGGTCCGCCGACCCCTCCGCCTGGAAGAAGAGCGGGACGATGTTGAAGAGTCCGCCGGACCGCGAGGCCATCTCGGCGAGGGCCTCGTCGGCGAACGCGGACTCCTCCGACATCAGTTCGTCGCAGGTCGGGCAGGACATGCCCGGCGTGACCTCGGTCGTCCACTCGGGCTTCTCGATCTTCATCATCCGCGCGTTCCGCCGGGCGATGGCCTCCAGGGAGGCGTCGAGCCAGAGCCCGACGTTCGCGCCGCCGAGGCAGAGGTGAATCTGCGAGCGGTTCCCGCCGACCTGGAAGTGCTGGACGACCGGGATGAACGGGAGCCCGTCCATGCCCTCGACCGAGGGGCAGACGTACAGCCCCCAGTGGCCGAAGCCCTTGTACTTCCAGAGTTCACGCTTCCCGCGCTTCTTCTGGCCGCCGAACCCCTTCGCCTTGAGGTCGTTCCGCCTCGCCGCGAACTTGCTGAAATCGAATCCCATCTCGCTACTCCTTCTTGCCTGCGGCCATTACCTGCCGGGCACGTTCCCTGAGCTTCTCTCGGTCGTTGATTGGCCGCGCAATCGGGCGCGGCGTTGCGGTGTCATCTCGCGGCACAGCTTCCGCCGCTGCGCGCCCTCGGTAGTCCCCGGCGATCACGCGAATCATCTGCGACTTCGCCATCGCCGCATCGAAGAAGGCCCGGACGAAGACCGCGTCGCCTTCGAGGCGAGCGATCTTCATCTTGAACCGGAGGAATTCCGGGTCGCCCTGGACCTTCATCTTCACCTTGTCCCAGGCGAGCTTGGGCGTCGCAGCGATGACCCGGTCGGACGCGCGCCCGAACCAGTTCCGGTACTCGGCGTCGACCTCCAGGACCTCGCGCTCGATGTCGCCGCGTAGCTCCGCGACGAGCCCGAGCGTCCCGGCGAGGGCCGCCGCGTCGGCGAAGACGTCGCTGCTCATCTCCAGCGCCGCCGGATCGAGTGTGAACGTCTTCCCGTGCCCGTCAGGGGTGCGTCGCGTGAAGATGCGTGGTCGGTGTGCGGCCATGTCGAGAGGTACCCGTCCCGCCCGTGGCGGTTATAGGCTTCTGACCGGCGCGCGAGAAACGCAGGCGCCGCCCTTGTCGAGGACCTCCGCCCGAAACGCGACGACGTCGCCGCGCGCCCTGCGCGCATCCTTCTCCGCGTTCCTGGAGGCGAAGACGAGGACCCGCGTGTAATCCCGCGGGCCGAGCAGCCCCCAGGTCTGCATCCACGCCCCTGAGCGGTCGCGGTGAGCCCGCGTCCGGGCCAGGACCCCAGCGATCCCGAGACGGTCGCCCGCCTTCCGCTTCGCGATCATCGCAGCGGGTGCGCGGGGCGCGATCCCCTCGGCGTCGCCCGCCGCCCAGGCGAGGACCGGGTCGTTGAGGTCGAGCGAGCCGTCCCTCCCGATCGACCACGCGCTCTCTAGCGACGCCTTCTTGCTGAACTTCGAGACCCACACGAGGGCGAGGATCGTCGGCCAGCCGGCCGCGAAGAGATGCGCGGTGAGGTCGGCGACGTCGCTGTCGACTCGCGCCGGTAGCTCCGCGCCGTCTGCCGAGACGAGGATCCCGCGCCCGGTCTTCTTCCCGTCGCCCTCGTCGTAGAGCTTCAGGTCGCCTGCCCTCGCGAGGACGAAGTGCCCTCCCGGAACCTGGAGGGCCTCGTCGCCGGGCACCATCACCTCACGACCCGGCAGGGCCTTCCGTACGGCGTCGAGGCGCGCGTCGAACGCAGTCCGCCCCGTCACGCCTCGGTATAGCGGCCATACCTCGGCGACCGCGACCGCCTCTGCGTCGCCCTCGTACGCGGGCGGCGGCGTCTCGATGACCAGCGTCGACCCCTTCCGGAGCCTCGCCCAGACCGCCGCGGCGTTCACCGCCAGAAACCGACTGTGCGGGAAGACCTCGCGCAGCGCCGACGCCTTCGCGAGCGCCTTGAACGAGGCGCCCGTGACCTTCCCGACGCCCGACGCGCGGTCGTGGAAGTCAGCAAGCGACGTGAACGGAGCAGCCTCCGCGATCGCCTTCGCCGCCTTCGGCCCGATCCCCTTCACGTCCGAGAGCCCGCCGACTATCTCCGACTTGCCTGCCCGTACGCGCGCCCTGAAGCCTGCGTGAGGGGCGTTCACCGATGGCGGGACGACCGGGATACTCCTGCCCCGCGCCTCCGCTGCGAGGCGCAGCTGGACCGCCGTGTCGTCCTTGATCTGGAGCGCCGCCGCGTAGAACTCCGCCGGGTGGTGGACCTTCAGCCACATGCACCACCATGCGAGGTGGGCGTACGAGACCGAGTGCGCCTTGTTGAAGGCGTACGAGGCGAACCCTTCGAGCGCCCCGAAGAGCGACTCGGCCTCGCGCTCGGTCAGCCCCGACGCCTTCGCACCCTCGACGAACTTCTCCGCCTCGTCCGAGAGCCCGAGCTTCTTCGAGACCTTCTTCCGGAACTTGTCCGCCTCCTCGGGCGTGTAGCCGCAGAGGTCGCGGACGAGGATCACGACCTGCTCCTGGTAGACCGGCACCCCGTGGGTCTCGGCGAACGTGCGCGCGTAGACCGGGTGCGACTCGTACGGCTCCAGCTTCGTCGCGTGCCCCGCCGCGCGTTCGAGGAAGCGAGCAGCGAGCCCGGACATGAGCGGGCCGGGCCGGTTGAGCGCGGTCATCGCCGCGACGTCAGCGAACCGCTCGAACTCGAAGTCGGCGCAGATGCGGCGGGCCGCGGGCGTGTCGAACTGGAAGACCCCGGCGAACGTCCCCGAACAGAACCCGGCGAGGGTCTCGGGGTCGGCGATGTCGATCCCGTCCGACGACGTCCCGGACGCGTCGAACGCGAGCGAGAGCATCGTCAGCGTCTTCAGGCCGAGCGCGTCGAGCTTGACCAGCCCCGACCCCTCGACGCCCTTCATGTCGTACGCGGTCACCGCGACGCGGACGCCGCCCGGCTGGCCGCGCGACTCGATCGGGACGACCTCGGAGACCGGGCGAGCGGAGACGACGATCCCGGCCGGGTGCAGGCCGACCGTCCGCAGGTTCCCTTCGAGCCTCCCCGCGACCGCCGCAACGTCGGGGTAGCGCGAGGCGAACTCGCGCCCCGTCTTCGTGTCGACGAGGATCCGCGCGAGTTCGTCCTCGCTCCTCTCCTCCTCCGGGCCGGAGCCGTGGATCAGCGACGCGACCTTCTCGATGTCCTCGTTCGGGACCTCGAAGATCCGCCCGAGGTCGCGCAGGGTCCCGCGTCCGCCGAGCGTGATCGCCGTGCTGATCGAGGCGACGTGGTCCTCCCCGTAGAGGTCGCGCAGGTGACCAATGATTTCGTCTCGGCGACGGTGCTCGAAGTCGAGGTCGATGTCGGGCAGATCCAGCCGGCCCGGAGCGAGGAAGCGCTCGAACAGGAGGCCGTGCTCGATCGGGTCGACGTCGGTGATCCGGAGCAGGAAGGCGACGAGCGAGCCCGCCGCCGAGCCGCGTCCCGGGCCGCAGAGGATCCCGACCGACCGCGCCCAGCGCTGAACCTCCCAGACCATCACGAAGTAGGCGGCGAACCCGAGGTCGCGAATCACCCGAAGCTCGTGCCCGAGCCGCGCGCGGTAGTCGGGCGCCCGAGGCAGATCGATCCGCCGCTCGCCGGCTCCGACGAACGCGAGCCGCATCAGGTACGCGTCGAAGTCGCCGCCGAACTCGGCCGGGACCTCGGGCGCGGCGAGGTAGGCGCCCGGCTTCGCGCGCTGGACCTTCGCCGAGCAGCGCTCTGCGAACGCGACGGTCGCGCCTAAGGCCCGTTCGACCGTGCGGGAGGGTAACCCCGGGACCTTGTCTCGGAAGGCCGTCAGCATCGCTCCACGGCCCTTCAGCCAGTAGTCCCGCACATCGAACGCGAAGCGGTCGGGGTCGGCGATCTTCGAGCGAGTCTGGATGCAGAGCAACGCGTCCTGGACGTCCGCGTCCGCAGCGCCCGGGTAGTGCGCGTCCTGGGTCGCGATGACCGTCGCCCCGAGATGATCGGCGAGGCGGACGAGCTTCTCCGCGAGCCCGACGCAGTCCGGGTCCGGGACGTGCGGCATGACCTCGACGAGGAAGCGGTCGCCGAAGACCTCGGCGAGGCGGGTCGCGCGTTCGAGCGCCGTCGAGATGTTCCCCGCCCGAATCGGCGAGGTGACGACTCCCCCCGGGCATCCGGACGAGACCGCGATCCCCTCGGAGTGAGCCGCGAGGACGTCGAGGTCGATCCGCGGCTTGTAGTAGAAGCCCTTCGTCCAGGCGTAGGCGTTGAGCTTGTACAGATTCGCCAGCCCGACGTCGTTCATTGCCCAGACGGTGATGTGGTCGCGCTCGCGCCTGAGCTTCTCCGCCTGCTTCGCTGCGACGCGACCCTCGTCGGGGTCCTTGTACGCCGCCTTGATCGCGTCCTTCTCCTCCTTCGTCAGGCCGCGCTGTGAGGCGTCGTCGGCGAGGTACGCCTCGACGGCGGGGATCAGCTTCACCCCGTGCTCGTCGGCAGCGATACTCGCCTCGTACAGGCCGCGGAGCGAGCCGTGCTCGGTCAGCGCGATCGCGGGCTGTCCCATCTTCGCTGCGAGGGCGATGAACTCCTTCGGCTTCCCGAGCCCGTCGAAGGCCGACTGATCCGAGTGGGTGTGCAGATGCACGAGGTCTTCGCTCATGCGTCGAGGTACTCGCCCCAAACGGGAGGGTTAACGCCGCCCGAGTACAGGAGGCGGCGATCGAGGTCGACGCCGTGGCGCTTCGCCGCCTGGACGATCTTCTCCCGGGCCTTCACGCCGTACGGCTTGAGCGGGCGCGCGTCGCCCTGCTTCGGGAGACCGAAGGCGTGGCGAATATACGCCGCCTCGCCTGGGCTCATCTCCGCCATCGCCTCGCGGAAGGCCCGGCGGATCGCCGAGTCGAGTTCGCGGGCGAGGACGTGGGCCTCGGGAGTGAGGTCGTGCCGCCCTTCCGGCGGCAGCCCGACCTCTTCGTCGTCCGCCCAACCGCGGACCTGCTTCTCCCGCTTCTCGCGGCGCCAGCGCTTCGCGTTGAACGAGAAGACCGCGGAGCGGGCGACGCGTCGCATGTAGGCCCGTCGCTCGCCCTCGGCGCGCTCGGGGTCGGCCGGGTGCTTCAGGAGGCGGAGGAGAGCTTCCTGCTCCGCGTCCTCGCGCCATGCGAGCGACGCCCACTTGCGCGCCGCCCAGCCGGCCATCTCGATCAGTTCGTCGGTGGTAGTCATCGCCCGGCGACCCTCCTCGCAATCTCGGCCTCGACCGCCTCGACGATGGCGGCGGGAAAGCCTCCCTCTCCCCGTTGTGCTTCCAGGATCCATTGCAGGTAGCCCGTCTCGATGTCCGCGACCCTCTCCCCGTTGTGCTTCCCGAAGAGCAGGGTCACTGCGCCATCGTCGTCGGCCGAGTAGTGCTTCCGACCCATGCGACCGTGGAGGGGCGTCGCCTTCATCGCATCGAAGGGGCCAGCGGTCGGGGGCTTCCTCTCCTCCGCTGCCGGGGCGGCACCACGCCTCCGCGCGATCGCATCGAAGATGTTCTCGCCCCGGTCCGGAAGGGCGACCGCGTCGTCGCCGAAGTCGATCAGGTCGGCGGACAGGTCCGCCGCCGTCTTCGGCTTCTCCTCCCGGCTGTGCCGGGTCCTGAATACCTCCAGCTTCACGCCGCCCTCCTTCCGCGCAGCGTCCGCCCGAGGACGTCGATCGACGCCCTCGCCAACTCGCTGAGGTCGTTCACAACCTCGTGGTTTTCGTAGAAGCAAGAGACCGCCTCCGACGCGATGCCAATGCCCGCCGTCTCGATCCCCGCCGCCTCGGCGTAGGCGAGGCAGTCTCGCAGCTGCTTGCGCGAGTCCGCGTCGTTGATCGCGTGGCAGGGGTAGCCGTCCGAGAGGACGATCAGGACCCGCCGGCCCTCGGGGCGAGCGACCAGCCGGCGGGACGCATTCCAGACCGCCTGGGCGTCGTCGTTGTTCCCCTGAGCGTGGAGCCCGTCGATGCGGCCCCGGACGCGGCGCCAGGACTCGCCGAAGTCCTTTACGACCGGCTCGTAGTGAGCCTCCGTCCGGGAGAAGCCGGGCACGGGGCACGGGACTCCGCCCGTCTCGTACCAGCCCGAAATCTCGAACTCGATCCCGGCCCGGTCGAGGGCCTCGCCCAGGACGAAGGCCGCGTCGCGGGCGATCTCCATCATCGTACGCGACCCGCCGCCAGCGGGGTAGCTCCTCATCGAGGCCGACAGGTCGACGAGGATCGAGACGACCGTGCCGTTATCGACCACCGGCAGACGGCGCTCGAAGACCCGGCGACGCCCGGCCTTGACGCCCGAGAGTGCCCGAGAGTCGACCCGCCCCGACTCCTGGTCGGGCGTTCGGCGCGGCTTCGGCGCGCGGAGCAGCATCGCGAGGCGATTCGCAAGCCCGCCGACGTACTTCGAGCAGCGCGTCCGGGTCTTCTCGCAGAGGGGGCGATCGTAGAGGCGGGTGCGCTTGTCGCGAAGGCCCGGGGTCGCTCGGGGGACTCCGCCCGTCTCGCCCGTCGCCGCGCAGAACGCTTCTCCCGCGAGGCCCTCTTCGGCATCGTGGGCGGGCGTCACGACATCACCCGCTGCGCCTGCGTCGAGCGCCTCCTGGGCTGCGTCGGCCACGCCCTTCCCCTCGCCCTCGCCACCCTCGTCCGCGCCACCCTCGTCCGCGTCGCCGCCTCCTCCAGCCCCTTCCTCGTCGCTGGCGTTCGCGCCCTCGCCCTCTCCGCCGTCGGCCTCCTCGGGCGCCTCAGGGCGCTCGTCCTCGGCCTCGTCTTCGAGAGCCTTCTCGATGCGCAGCGCGAGGTCCGCCGCCTGCTCAGGCGTCCTCGTCGTCCGGGCCTCCTCTACCGCCCACTCGAACCGATCGAGCAGGGCGAGCGCGTCGGCCGGCCAGAGGGTGCTCATCATGTCGCCCCAGCCGCGGGCTCGGGCGATGAGACCCGCGCCGAACAGGAAGCCCGGGTTCGACTCGCCCTTCGCGAGGCGATCGTCGATGCGGGTGAACGCCCAGTCGGCGCACGCCTTCAGGTTCGTGCGGACGCCGGGCCAGCGCTTCTCCGCGTCGAGTTCGATCCGGACGTCCTCGGTGACGTTGAAGAGCCAGCGTTGACGCTGGCTCATCGAGGCCATCAGCGCGCTCGCGGGGAGCGTCGGGTGCTCCTGCTCGGCGCGCAGGTGCGAGACCTCGTGGTCGAGCACGCCCTCGAACGCGCGGCGCGACTTCGGGTCGAGCGCGTCGATCGTCGCAGGGATGACGATCGTGTTATTCTCCAGGTCGGCGTACGGGGTGCCTGACCCCTCGACCTTCACGGTGATGCCCTCGCGGCGAGCGAACGTGCGCGCGATGCGCTCGCTGTAAGTGCCGAGGAGCAGCGGGCTCTGATTCCGGTTCTTCATTTCGTCCTCCTGAGCCTTGTTTATACACCCCCGCGGGAGGGGTGTCAAAACTTTTTTTACGGACTCGCTCTCTACTGCTTCGGGGTGAAGCCGATCACCCGCTGCATCACCCCGTCGAAGAACTCCCGGTCCTCACCCGCGAGCTTGTTCCGGACGGCCATCCCGTACGCCTTCTCGACGCTCCCGAGCGCCTTCGCGAACAGGCCCCAGGCGACGAGGCGCCGGGTGGAGAGCGTCGCGTAGCAGTCGCCGCGCTTCAGGGCCGAGCGGATCTCGCTGGCCGCCTCGACGAGCTTCTTCGCTTCCGCCTTCGCGAGCCCGGTCCGGGCGACGAGGATTGCCTCCTCCTGCGCCTTGCCGACGTAGTCGACCTCGACGACCGAGAAGCGATCGAGCGTCGCCTCGTTCAGGACGTTCGTCCCGGTGTAGAGCCCCGACTCGTCGCCGCGCCCGATCGTGTTCGCCGTCGCGATGATCCGCGTGTTCGGGTGACGCGGGATGACCTCGCCGTGGTTGTCGGCGAGGACGAGGTCGCCGCCTTCGAGCGCCGCCTGGAGGATGAACGCCACGTGCGGGGGCATCGCGTCGAACTCGTCGAGGAGCAGCCAGTACCCGTTGCGCCACGCGTCGGGAAGGACCCCGTCGCGCCACTCGGTGACGCTCTCGCCGCTCTCCGCGTCGACCTCCAGCGCCTTCTCGCCGACGAGGTCGGCGCTCCGGACGTCGCCGTGTAGGTTGATGCGGCGAACCGGCTGGTTCACCGCCGCGGCGAGGTTCCGGACCGTGCTCGTCTTCCCGCAGCCGGTCGGGCCGACGACGAGGACAGGCATGTCTAGGGCGAGGCCAACCGCGAGCGACTCTAGGAGGTCCGCGTCGAACTCGTGGTGATCGTCCCAGGTGGGGACGAACGCCTGGGCGTGCTCGTCGTTGCTCGGGTTGATCGCCAACTCGATGTTGCCGAACTTCAGGGTCGCCGGGGAGGTGGGGTCGCTCATCGTCTTCTCCGTTCGCTCTGCCCGAGTCCGTCCCGGGCTTCTACGTCCTCAAGCCCGCCGGGCTCTAGGCCGGGCGGGCTCGTCGGGGTTGGCGCCGTCTAGCGGGCGTGACGGGCGCGGAAGGCCGCGACGCCCGGGTTCAGCCGCTCGCGGTACTGCTCGGCGACACGCTCGCTCGTGGCGCGCTCGGCGTCGGCCGGGTGGCTCGGCCGGACCTTCCGGACCCGGCCGCCGCGGTCGCCGGGGGCCGTCCACTCGATCATCCCGTCCGCCATCAGCGCCTTGGCGTGGACCTTCTCCCCGTCGGTCAAGCACGCGACGTCGACCCCGTGCGGCCCCGTCTCGCAGATGCGGCGGAAAATCTCGCGGCGGGCCTTATCGTCTTCCGCCGCCGCGTAGGTCCCCGCGTCCTTCCCGCGGACCTTCCCGGCCGTGACCGTCGCCTTCGCGGCGCGGCGCTCGTCCTCCTTGCCCATCTCCTTCGTGCAGTGCGGGCCGAAGCCCGTCGCAATCGAGACCGGGTCGGTCAGCTTCCGGCCGCAGCGTCCGCAGCGTCCGCAGTGGAAGACCTCGACGACCTCGGTGCCGGGCAGGGTGCCGCGGGCGACGTGGCCGACGATCCAGTCGATCGCGCGGCGCGCGGTGTCGGTCGCCGGGACCTTGCTCTTCCCGGCGCGGACCCGGCCGTCCGTCGTCAGCGTCCAGCCCAGGTACGCCCAGCGGGCGCGGCCCTCGCCGCCCGTCTGTGCGTAGAGGAAGCGGCAGTTCGTCGAGGTCTCGCCCTCCTTCAGCTTCGGGCTCTTCGCCCGGAAGGTCAGCCGCGTATCGCTGGCGACCGAGACGACCGCGAAGTCGGCGCGGCCGGCGAAGACGAACTTCTTCGCGGCGTCGGGGTTGAGGGCGATTCCTTCGGGGTTCGTCTGGCTCATTTCGTTCTCCGTTTCCGCTTCGTTTCTTCGACCTGGAACCATCGTACGGGCACGGGGACGGAGAATCAAAACTTTTTTACGGGTCGACGAAAATAAATCGAAACCCCTGCTAGCTCGCGGCGTAGCGCCCGAACCGAGTCACCGCGACCGGAGCGGCGAACGCCTCCCGGATCACGTCAGCGGGTTGGTCGCCCGGGTCGCCTTCAGGGAGGGGCGCGAGAGCGGGGCGGAAGGCGTCGACGAAGCGAGAGCGGGCCTGCTTCGCCGCCTGCTCCTTCGCCTCCGGGTCGAACATGACGACGACGTCCCGAACGCCGAGCCCCTGAAGGACGTCGACGTGCGCGTCGGTGATCACCTTCCCGAGGACCGCGACGGCCGGCACCCCAGCGCGCGCGCAGCCGAGGACGTCGAACGGCCCCTCGACGAGGGCGACCCGCTCGGCCCCGACGATCCGGTGCAGCCCCAGCAGGTAGCGCCCTCTCGGGACGTCGGCCGCGAGGTACTTCGGCTCGGCCCCGACGACCGAGCGACACTGGTACGTCAGGAGGACCCCGTCCTCGTCGTACGCGGGGATCAGGATGCGGTCGCGGTAGCGCCCGGTCGCGCAGAATCCGAGCCCGTAGGCGCCCGCCAGCTTCGGCGAGATGCCGCGTCGCGTCAGGTACGGGTGGATGCCGGGCCGTGGGCCGCCGTAGACGGGCTCGAAGCCCTCAGGGAGGACGAGCGCCTCGGGTTCGGCCGGGAGGGGCTCAGAGGTCGCTTCTCGTCTGCGCAGGTAGTCCTCGACCGTCGAGAGCGGACGCGCGTCGCGAATGCCCTTCACCACGAGCTTCGCCTCGAAGCGCTCGACCCCGTCGAGTTCCATCACGAGCTTCACCGCGTTCCCGCGCTCGTCGCAGCGGTAGCAGATCCAGAGCCCAGCCCGCTCGCCCTCGCCCCCGTTCACGTAGAGCTTCGGCCGGCCGCAGAACGGGCACTCGCAGACGAGTTGCGGCGACCCGTCCGAGCCTCGCTCTTCGCGCAGGACGATCCCGCGCGTGTCGAGGTACTCGGTCAGGTCGATCACTCTTCGCCCTCCTCCAGGGCGGGTGACTCCTCCTCGAAGTCGCCCGTCTCCCTCCACTCACAGGTACCGAGGTGGGCGGTTGCGGTGATCGTCCAGCGCTTGATCTTCCCGAGGCGCGACTTCCGCAGGAGGACGTTCATCGACCGCCAGGGGTCGTCCGGATCGACCCGCCCCGAGCCGTCTACGATCGCGATGAAGAGGTCGGAGAGCCGCGCCTTGTCGAGGCTCTCCGCGATGTCCTCGGTGCCGACCGATTTCTTCTTCGCCGTCTGCCGGCCCAGCTGGTCGGTGACCCACACGAGGCAGGGCTGCATCTCCTCCGCGACCGCCAGCGCCTTGAGCGCCCGGTAGACCTCCGCTGCGCCGGTCCGCCGCGACTCGGCGCGGGTCGTCGGCATGATGTGCTCGCCCGAGTCGAGATTGATCAGGAGCGGCACGCCTGGGTTCTTCTCGCGAAGCTCGCGAGCGAACGCCTCGACGTCGGAGACCGGCGAGGACGGCGGAATCTCCTTCACGTGGATGCGCTTCGCGATGTGCTTGCTGCGCGCGTACCGAGCCCGGAAGGCGACCGCCTGCCCCGGGGAGAGCCCCTCGTCCGCAGTCAGATCCTCGCGGTCGATCCCGGACATTCGCGCGTCGTAGCGTGCCTGTCGCTCCAGCGCCGTCTCCTCGGTCGTGATGTCGGCGACGACGAGGTTCGGGACCTCCTTCGCCGCCGTGAAGCCGATATCGACCGAGAGCGCCGACTTCCCGACGCCCGTGTAAGCAGTGATCAGGCAGAGGCGACCCGGACCCGGGCCGCCCCTCGTCAGCCGGTTGAGCGCCGGTAGTGGCGTCGGGTACTTCCTCCCCGCGCCGGTCTTCATATACCGCGCGAGCCGGTCGTCGACGCGCGCGTCGACCGACTCCTCCTCATGCAGGCCGGCCGTCTTCCGCATCGCCGCGAGCGTCTTCTGGAGCGCGCCCTCGGCCTCGTCGAGGCTGAGCTTGTCCGCGGCGCTCGCCGTGTCCATCAGCCCGCGCTCGATCGCCTGGATCTTCACGAAGTCGCGAATCTGGGCGAGCGCGGCTTTCGGCGCGACCGGCTTGTGCCCGATCAGGTTGAGAACGCAGCGCTTCGCGGCCTTCCGGACGTCCTCGTTCGCGATCGTGAACAGCCGCGCATTCCAGACCGCACCCGAGGGAAGCTCGCCCTCCGCGTCGATGCAGGTGACGAGGGTCAACCAGACCCACTGTCGCGCCTTCGAGGTGAAGCCGTAGGCGTCGAGGGCGCCCCTCGCCTTCCGGGCGAAGGAGAGGTCGCGGAGCGCTCGGGCGAGGACGTCTGTCTCCAGATCGGTCGCCGGATCGTCGGCGAGTTCGGCGGCGGCGATCACGACGTCGGGCTCCGGTAGCAGCGCACCTCGGCGAGTCTACCGGCGAGGTACGTCGCCGCCTCGGTCAGGCGCTCGGTCGCCCGGAAGGGCTGCTCGTTCCGGACGCGGAGGGCGAGGATGATCGCCGGCTCGAAGTGAACGTCTGCGAAGCCGCCCTCGGCGAGGACCCGGTCGATGTCCTTCGAGTCGAACTTCGGCGGGGAGAGGCTCGCGATGAACTGCTCGCGGAAGTGCTCGGACCCGAGCGTCTTCGCGCTCGGGTAGAGCAGGCGCCCCTTCGTGATCCGGTGGAGGGCCTTCCCGACCTCGGAGACGTATCGGTCGAACTCCCTCGGGTGGACGCCCTGCTCGCGCAGCCACTTCTCGACCTTCGCGAGGACCTTCTCGGAGCGCCGCGAGACCGGCGGCGCGGTCGGGTTCTTCTTCCGCCTGAACGAGACGTAGGCTCGGGCGAGCGCGCCCTCCGGCCGCTCGTCCTGCTCGGGGATCGCACCCTCGGGCGGTGCTGACCACTCGCGCCGCTGGTCGACCGCGTAGAACTCGGCGCGACCCTTCGGCCCGCCAAGCGCCGCGACCCGGCACCCGGGGCAGGGCTCGTCGTCATAGTGGGTATGCACGACCAGTTCAGAGACCGCGGGCTTCCAGAGCCCGGAGCGACGCGACGGGAGCAGCGCGCCGAGGTGAACGAGGTCGGAGATGCGTTTGCGCGCCGTCGACTCGCTGACCCGGAGGGTCTTCGCGAGGAAGGCGACATCGAGAGGCCCTCCGTCGTCGAACGCGAATATGGCTGCGCTGAGGGCTCGCCCTACGCGGGGCGAGACGAGGGACGTCATTCCATGCTCCGGGTCGGCCCCCTCCACCCTCGTGTAAAGGGTTGCCGGAGAGGGGTTACACGCCCCTCTCCGGCGGGCCGGAGCAGGCCGACGAACCGTGGCGGGCTTGAGTACCCGCCATCGGGATAGAGATACCGGGAGGGACAGTTGCGGTAAACGACTTTCGACGTTAGGCGCTATTTCCCGGATGTACGGACGCCCATTTTCAGAGCAGTAGAAGGACTGAGAAGAGGGGTTAAACTTACATCCGGGAAATAGCGGCGAGTCAAACGGCGTACCCGTTTTGACCCCTGCGCCTCCTCCTAGTTCTGCGTCGCCGACCACTCGGCCTCGGCCTCGTCGCGGCCGATGATCCAGAGAAGGCGCCCCGGGAAGAGCGACCCCGGGCGGCCCGGGGCGCGGACCTCGTAGCGGTGGCGGCAGGGGCCACCGGTGGCCCCGCTCCAGCGGACAACCTTCCCGTCGACCGCGACGAAGTTGCGGGGCAGCGGCCCGTGAGTGTGCTCGTCGGCGGCGGGGTTGATCTCGGCTTCGGTAGCGGGGTGCAGCAGGCTCATCTTCGTCTCCGTTTCGTTTCCGTTTTTCGACCTGAGACCAGCTTACGCCTGTGGGATCCCGAAATCAAAACTTTTTTACATCCCGATCGAAGAAAGTCGCAAACCCGCGTAGAACCTAGACCTGCGCTACAGGACGCGCAGGTCGAAGCAGCCGAGCGCGCGGTACATCGACGCCCGCGAACGGGTCCACTCGACGAGCGTCGGGTGGTGCGCGTCGAAGGGTTCGACTACCCGGCAGTACGTCTTCCCCGGCGCCGTCGTCAGGTTCCGGAGCCGCTGGACCATCGCCGAGCCGCCCTTCCCGCCCGAGGCGTTGATCACGACCTCCAGCCCGGGGACGTCGACGCCCTCGCCCATCACCGTCGAGACGATCACCCGGACCCGCCCGTCGAGCAGACCCGCGAGCGCCTTCTTCCGATCCTTGTCTTTCGACGCCCCGACGAGGACCACCGCCTGCCCGTGAGGGAGCAGCGCCCGGAGCTGGGCTCCCAGGCCGCGAGCGTGCCCGACCCGGCGACAGTCGATTAGCACCCGGTGCCCCGCCTCGACCTCGCGCACCGCCTCGACGACGATCAGGGAGTTGCGGGCGAGGCAGTTCACGATCCCGTCGCGGTAGGTCGTCTTCGCCGTCCACGCCTTCTCGCCCATCGTCGGGGTCTCGTACCGGAGGAAGTCGACCCGGGCCTCCATCAGATGCCCGTCCTCGACCATCTGCCGCATCGGGACCTCGTAGACGGTCGGCCCGCAGATAGCCCGAGCCCAGAGGCGGATCCCCGCGTCGCCCTCGTCGAGCGTCCCCGAGAGCCCGAGCTTCGAGGGGGCGCGGATCTTGATCACCGCGTCCCGCCACTCCGTCGCCCCCGCGCAGATGTGGTGTACCTCGTCGCAGATGACCAGCCCGAACGAATCCCGGATGGACTTGAACCACTCCCCGCCAGCCCGGGCCGCGAGGGTCGCGATCGACATCACGACGACGTCACCGCTCGCGTCGTCGCCCATGCCGCCGCCGACCGCGGTGATCGTCGCGCCGGGCAGTGCGTCCTCGAAGACGCGGAACGCCTGCTCGACGAGAAAGTCGGAGGTCGCGATGAAGAGGGTACGGAGCCCAGACGCGCGGGCGATGTAGGCGGCCGTCAGCGTCTTCCCCGACCGGATCGGCATCTTCAGGACCCCGCGCCAATCGAAATGGGCCCGAAGAGGGCCCAGGAAGCCCCTCACGGCCTCGCCCTGGTATCCCCGAAGGGGGAAGGACCCCCAGGCGCCGAACGCCACCTTACGGGGCTTCCCGTACGCGTGGCGCTCGTCTATCGCGAAGCCGCGGTCGACGAGCAGGTTCTTCGCCATCGGCCAGAGGCCAGTCGGGATCCGGACCGCGTTCGGCCCCGACTTCCAGACGAGCCGCTTCCGCCCGTCCCACTCGCCCTCTCGGCGGATGGCGGAGAACTCCGACCCCTTGACCTCGTATGAGAGCGGACGAGCGAGCGCGTCGTACATCTCCGCGCGGCATCCGGGCGAGGAGGCGCGGGTGTAGTCCCCGCGGATGTATGCGACTGCCTTCATCCCTGGAGGTACCCGGCGGGGGGCGGAGGGTTAGCCCTCGCTCTCCTCGCGCCGACGCTCCTCGACGAGGCCCTTGACCTCGACGCGCGTCGAGTTCGCGATCCACCCGAAGATCAGTACGAGGATCGCGCCCGCCCCGAGGAACCACTCCATCCGGCGTTCGACTCCCTCGACGCGCGAGACCACGGCCCGGAACTCGGGCTGGTGGACGACAGTCGCCCACTCCTCGCGTTTCGGGATGTGATGGAGCCGGTAGAACCCGCCGAGATTCTCGTCGTAATCGCGGTGCTTCGCCTTCAGTTCGGCGACGGTCTCCTTGATCGACCCGACGTCGGCCTTGATTTCGATCTGGCTCTTCTCGATTCGTCCCAACGCATCGCGCACTTCCTCGGCCTGCGTCTTCGCAGGTGCCGCGAGGAAGACGGAGGCGAGTAAAACGCTCCACATGATCGGGCTCCGCATCCCCTGCCTTTCACTCGACCAACCATGCAACGAAGACGATCGCGGCTGCGTTCGCAGCGGCGACGGTCCACGGTACATGTGCCGGCCCACAGTCCAAAATCTCGCACCCCGCGAGTGGCGCTCCAACCGCCAATGAGCCAGCCCCTGCCCAGATCCATGCCCGGCTCGGCAAGGGCTCCACGACCGGGAGGGGCTCGGCGCAAGCATCTAGCTCGTCCGCGCCCTCGCGCCGGCAGTCTTCGAGCGTCCCGAGCGCTCCCTTCAGCCGGCGCTCGGTGTCGAGCACCATCGCCTCCAGACCGGCGATATCCTTCGCCGTCTGAACGAGGGCCTCGTCGCCGTAGAGGCGCCCCGCGAAGGGTGTCACGCAGCCGGCCGCGATCGGTAGCGAAACCGCCGCCGCGACGTGAGCCGAAGCCTCCTCCGCCGTCGGGCAGCCGTACGCCCGCGCGGCCCAAAAGACGACCACCGTCAGCGGGATCGCGAGCAGGGCGAGCGAGGGCGACTTCACGAGAGGCTCCGATCCTTCAGGAGCTTCGACCGGAGCGGATCTGCTTCGTCCGGGACGAGCGGGACCTCTTCGACCTCGTCGCGGGCCGTCTCGACCGCCGTCCGCGTTCGCTCCTCCTCGGCAGCATCCTTCTCCGGCTGCTCGGCGGCAGCGACCCGGAGCCGTCCCGCCGCGCCCTTCGCGCGCCTCTTCTGCGCCGCCGAGAGCGCCGCCGCGACACCTGCCGCCGCGCCCGCCGCACCGATCGCGTACGCCTTGAGGGCGACCACGACGACGACGAGCACGAGCCCGACGACGGCGACGACGATCCAGCCCGTTCGGGTCATACCGGGGGCTCGCTCGGCGGGGCCTCGACGGGCTTCGCGGCCTCGGCCTCGGCCGCGCCGATCTTCCCGTTGCTGTAGTTCCTCACGCCCTTGTCGATCGCGTCTCGCCCGGCGAAGGCGTAGAGCGCCGCCGAGACGACGCCCGAGTAGATCGCCTCAGTGATGTGCCCCTTCGCGACGAGGTGGGCAGTCAGGCCGACCGAGAGGACGCAGAGCGACCAGAGCCGCAGCCCCGAGAGGTACTTCAGGATGATCGTCGGTTCGGGAGCCTTCATCGTTTCCTCCTATGGTCGAGCGCGCTACACCCGAGCCCTTTGCACGTGCATGTCGTCGGGCGTCGACCAGCGCCCACCCCAGATCCACCCCGCGTCCTCAAAGACAGCGATGAACGCCGGGTGCTGGCGGATGAGCGTGTCGGTCTTCCCGTACCCGTTCTTCCGCGAGTCGAAGTCGATCGCGATCCCCCACGAGTGAGTCGAGAGCGCCTTCTCGGGGTTCCAGAGGATGTGCCTCGCGACCCAGGTGCCGATCCGCTCGGGCGTATAGCCCGACGCCGCGCACGCTCGCTTGAAGAGGACCCGGAACTCGTCTGCGACGAGGCGGTGGAGCCACACCCGCTTCCCGGTGTGCAGGTAGACCCCGACGATGTTCTTCCGGGACCACGCCCGGTCGATCACGATCGCGCCGCGCTGCTCGGTGCTCTCCTCGTACTCAAAGGCCCCGTAGACGTCCCTCACGCCCGCCCGGCCCTTCGGGATGATGAGAGACTCCGGTTGAGCCGGCTCGCCGCTCTGAGCGCCCTCCAGGCCCTCTAGCGCCGCACTCGTCTTTGGCCCGCACCAGCCGTCGACCTTCAGCCGTAGATCCTCCTGGACGACCCGCGTCCCTTCTTCGAGCAGCCGCGCGTGGGCCTGCCGCGAGAGCTTCGGGTACGCCGCAAGGTTGTAGGCGTCGATCCGGGAGAGATTCTCGTCAGTCACCTTCCGCCTCCCTCAGCATCGCCTTCGTCTCGCGCTCGACGTCGCGCTTCACGACGTCGCGGCGACCACCGACGAGGTACGGGTACGCATACGAGTGCAGGGTCTCGGCGACGAAGAGGTCGGTCGGCGGATGCCCGAGGTAGGCCGACTGCGCAGCCGCGCCCGCAGCGAACCCGAGCACCTCTTCGCGTCGACGGAACTTCTCAGACGAAGACCACGCCGCCGCCCCGGCGCTAAGGAGGACGAGTCCGAATGCGGACGAGGCGACGGCGGGGTAGAGCAGACTCGGACTAGCGAGCGTCGCGGTCGTCAGGATCGCCGAGAGGACGAGGAGCGTCAACCCGACCCCGAGCAGCGCCGGCCCGAGCGCGTAGACTGCGACCCACTTCACGCGCCCGTACTCCTCGGCACGGCGCGCGTGTTTCCACTCGTGGGCAAGGACCCGGAAGTACGGCCACGTCCCGGGATTCAGCCCGTCGCGCAGGACGATCCGCCGGGTGAGAGGGTGCGTCTGCGAAAGCCGGCGCAGGAAGCCCGGGGTCCATCCGGGCCAGCAGCCGACCTTCCAGCCCGCCGCGCCGATCGCGTCTTCGAGGGAGAGGGTACGTTCCTGCGTCGAGAGGCCCGGAGCGAGCCATGTGTCGGTCACGGCGGGCCTCCGACGCAGTAGGAAGAGCGGACGCGAGGCGCTAGGCCCCGATCGCGACTTCCTGGATCCGGTCGGAACGCGTCACGACCGACCCGTAGAGGGTGATCGCGCCGAGGTCGACCTGCGCGGTGTCCGGGTACTGGAGGACGCCGAGCGAGGTGATCGGGATCCAGGGCGCGTAGATCGCCGTCGGGTCCGCGTCGTTGCGGTTCAGCACGAGGAGCGTGTCCTCGGGCATCCCCTCCAAGAAGCGCATGACCTTGTAACGGCCCTGCTTCGTCCGGCCGAGGAAGACCGAGGTCTCGTCGCCCTGACCCGTGGCGGTGTCGCCCGGCTGGTTGTCGGTAAACTCCATCGGCACCGCGTCTTCGAGGTGGCCGATCGCGTCGATGTCGCCGATCACGTGCGTCGCCGCGACCCGGCCCTGCGCCGCGCCGAGCATCGCCCGGTTCGCCGCCTTGACCGAGACCCAGAGTTCGGCCTTCCACTCGCGCGGGTGAGCCGTCTCGAAGTACGAGCCGGCCGCCGGGGTCTGGTTCCAGGTTCGGGTGCCGCCCGCGTTCGCGTCGAGTAGCGCGAGCAGGTCGGCCTGGATGTGCCGGCGAAGCTCGATCTCGATGCCCTCCTGGAGGACCGCGGCGAGCGAGCCGCCGTACTGCGAGGAGTAGTGCCAGTTCGCAGGGATGCAGAACGTCCCCTTGAGCCGGCGGCACTCCGCCTCGACCAGTTCGGCGGTGACGACGACGTCGATGCCGTTCGCGGCCGTGCATTCGGTCGGGCACTCGGAGCAGCCCGGGGCGAGCCCGTCGACGAGCGCGTCGTCGGCGTCGTAGAACTCGGCGCAGCCGTCGTCACCACCGCCGTCGCGCTGAAGCTCGCGTCGATGCACGTACGCGGTCGGGCCGGTCATGATCACCGTGGTGAACAGGTCCGGCGCCATGAACTCCGCAAACACGTCGACGACGAACGCCAACTGCTGCGTGGTAAACGCGGCGATGTCAGCGGTCGTCACGTTCTCGTGAAGCGTCCGGTACATCTCCGAGAGGCCCGCCTTCGACAGCGCGCCGAAGTCGCCCGAGAGCAGCGTGTCCGGACGACCCGCCGAGATGGCCGCCTTGTTATGGGCGAGCATGTTCTCGGCGAGGCCGGTCAGGAGGCGCTGCTGGTTCGACGGGAGCTTCGTCAGGTCGACGTCGACCCCGTAGCACTCGCTGTACGCCTGCTGCATCTTCGCGAGCAGCTTCGGGTGACGCTTCGCGGCCTGCCGGGGCATCCGGCCGGTCGTGTGGACGAAGCCGTCGCCGCGGGCTTCGCGAAACGCTTCGGGCTTGGGGCAGAGGTCGCTGATCTGCATCTGACTACTCCATCAGTCCGGCGATGCCGTCTGCCGCCGTCTCGGTCTTGTTCTCGTTCGTCTCGATCACGCCGCCGTCGTCGGCGGGCTCCGGGTCGGTCTCGGGGTCGTCGGTCGGTGCGGGCGCTGCTCCGGCGACCGCCTCGATCAGGCTCGCCTTGCGGGTCGCCTCGGACGTGGCCTCCTCGACCGTGCTGACGCGGCCCGCGTCGAAGTCCTGCATGACCTGGGTCAGCAGGAGGGCGCCGCCGGGGCGACCCTTCGCGAACTCGCTGACCGCCTCGGTCACCTCGGAGCGCAGGTCGCGGCGCTGGAGGTCGGACTCCATCTTCGCAACGCGCTCTTCGAGCTTCGAGTTCGCCTCGCTCGCGCCGTCGCGCTGGAGTTCGAGGTCGCGGATCTTCTGCTCCGCCTCGGCGAGCTTCTCGGCTCCCTCGGTGCGGGCTTCCTCGACCTTGCCCTCGGTGACTGCCTTCGCGGCGTCGCCGGCCTGGGCGACGAGCGCGGTGTACACCTCCGGCGCGTGCTCCTGAAGCTCGGCCAGCGTCTTGAGATCCTTCACGAGCATCTTGCTCTCCTTGTCGTTCTCGAACTTCTGGCCGCTGGCTTCGCTGAGGCGACCGAGGGCCTCACGGACTTCGAGGTCCGCGATGTCTGGAAATCCGGTACCGGCCGAAGCGATGCGAACCGCGTCGTAGCCGGCGAGTTCAAACTCGCGGACGATCCCGACGTCCTGCCCGAGCAGGCCCGGGTTCATCCCCGCGAACTCCGAATCCTCGGTCAGCGTGTGCGACTCCAGCACCCCGAAGCCCCGGAGGGACGTCTCGGGGTTGAAGCCCGCGCGCCAAGCGACCATCTGGTCGCGGCCGAGGGAGTTGTTCAGGACGCCGAAGGTCGACTCGCAAACGACAGCGCCGTCTGCGTCGATCCGGGTAGACCCGCCGAGGTGCCGCCAGACCAGATCCCAGGACTCCTGAGTCTCGGGATGGCCCTGATAGCCCGGGATCGCCCGCTCGGACGACTCGCGGCAGATCCGCTCGTGTTCGCGCAGCTTGTCCGAGGGCGGGTAGAGGCGTCGGTTCGCGTTGACGCGCCCTCCGACCCCGACCTCAGTCGCGACGACCGCGCAAAAAACCTCGGGGTCGAGCCCCGCCTCGCGAACGGCCTCGCCGATCAGTACGCGCTTGTCCGAAACGCTCGGCAGCGTGACCCGTTCGACGATCTGGTGGCGCGATCGCGGCATGAGAAAGAGGTACCACGCGGGAACCCGGCCCCCCAACGAAGGCCAGGGGCGTTGTGCCTCTACTACGCAGCGAAGCGGACAGCGCGACCCGACGCGAGGCGGTAGACCGAGAGCGTCCGCCACTCCCCTCCGTCGACCTCGCAGGTCGCCCGGAGACAGGCGAGGGCGAGGCCGAGCGTCCGGTGAGCCGGACGGAGAGGGCGGTCGAAGTGGTAGGCGTCGACGTAGCGCGAGAGCCGCTCCCTCGCCTGCGCCGAGAGCGGGATGCCGTCGACGCTGGTGGGGATCGCAGGCTTCACCGCAGCCGGGCCTTCGAGATGGCCTCGCCGAGGGCGTGCGCCGCCGGGTGCCAGCCCGAGACCTCGGCGAGTAGCGCGTTCGCCTTCTCGAAGTCGGGGACCTCGCGATCGAGGTCTCGCAGCGCTCCGGCGACCTCGTCCGCGTAGAGGCGTCGCATCTCTCCGAGCGCGTCGCCGCCGCCCTCGACCGCCCGACGAAGGTGGTCGATCCGCTCCAGCGACTCCCCGACAGGCTCGAAGTCGACCGAGTACCGAACCTCGACCTCGACCGGGTCGCCGAACGAGAGCCCCGTGTCCGCGGCCTCGAACGCGATCGAGTAGGTCTTCGACTCGCCGCGCTCCTCGTCACGTCGCGGCGAGCGCCACGCGGTCAGGATCAGCTTGTCGGCGTAGATCCGGGAGGGCCAGCAACCGAACGTGATCTGGTCGGCAGGCTCGAAGCTCTCCCCCCCGAAGGCGGCATTCAGCGCGAGCGGCTTCGACTCGTCGAGCAGACGACCGACGAAGTCGTCGAGCGACTCCCCGTCCGGGATCATCAGCGTCGCCTCGGTAAGGGCCAGGGTTCGCTCGTTCATCGGTCGCGCCTCACGTCGGATTCGTCGTGGTAGTTCAGGGCAGGGGCTAGGGGAGGTCTTTGCACATATCCCGTGTGGTCCCGGCGGGCAGACAATCACAGCACCCCATGCTCTTGACCAGTTCAATCGCTGGCAGGCACGCCTCGCCCTCGGTCACCACACAGGCGGTGGCAGCGGCAGCGGTCGCTGCGCTGCAATAGGCAACCTGCCACCAAGAGCAGCCCATGAGCAACGACGCAGTGAACTTTGCCTTGCAGGCTGGCTCTTTCTCGCACTCGCCAAGGTGCATGACGAGCTTATCAAAGCGGGTCGTCTCGGCTGCGGGCGCTGCGGGCGCTGCGGGCGCTTTCTGCCCGCTGCACGAAGCCAGCATGAGGCTCAAACCAATCAACAGGATCATAAATACTCTCATCAGTCTCTCCTTTAACATCGGTATGCGCCTCGTCGTCAGCCGTGGGCGCGTCGAGTAGCACCCGTCAGATCTTGCTGTAGAGGAGCCATACGTGGCCTACCGTGTAGCCGCTGTAGTCCTCAGCGCTTCTGAGCTTCACGACCGGATCCGCACCGCCCGTATCTACCCACGCCTCAAGGACATCGTTGGCGTCGCCGGTTCCCTGCGAAACCGAAGCGGTCGCGAAGTAGACGCGGTCGAATCCCGTCATCCGCCAGTAGATGCCCCAGACCTCGTCCATATCGGCCTTGTTGGGGGGGTCGTACGTCTTGGTCGCAGCGTTTGGCCCGACGCCGAAGTCGGTATAGAGGCGGCCGTACAGCGCCTGCGAGTCCGGGCCGTTGATCCCGATCGCCTGCTCGGTTGTCGTGAGCCCGAGCAGCAGCGGAAGGCTAGTGATCTGCGATCCGTTCGCGGCCGGGTATCCCGTCGCGTCCATCAGCGGGACGTCACCGTTGGTCACTCCGGTGTTGACCGTGGCCGCCGTCCCCAACGCCAAGGTTGTCCGCCCGTCCGCAGCAGTCGCGTCGTCGAGTAGCGAAAGGCCCAGGGCGCCGGGCACCGTGCCAACGACCTGAGAGACAGTCGGCGAAGGATAGGTGCCCGAGAGGTCGCCCGAGGCCGGGCCCGACGGCACCCCTCCACCACTCGCAGTCTGCCCGATGCTAGCGACCCCCGTCCCGAGGACGAGAGACCCGACGACGGCCCCGAGAAGGCAGAAGGCGAGGGCGCCAGCCACGAGAATCTTCGGCTTCATCAGAGTCTCCTATCGAACCTGGACGATGATCTGCCCGGTCGTGTTCGCGCCGCTCCCGCGCACGCTGACGATCGCCGACCCCTGACCGCCGTTGATCTTGAGGAGCCCGGTCAGGTTGACCGTCCCGTTCGCGACGACCGCGATAGTGATCGCGACCGCCTCCGCCGCCGAGTTCCTCAGCAGGAAGTAAAGCGTCTGCGTCGCGTGCGTATTATGCACGCTGAGATTGACGATCCGGTGGTCCGCGTCGACCGCGTCGGTCGTGACCGAATTGAACCGCGCCGTGTCGGTGAGGGCGAAGTCCTCCCAGGCGGCGCCCTGATCGACCTGCGCGACCGCGACGATCAGGCCGTCGTTGCCGGCGTCGACGTTGACGGTCCCGGACGGCTGAGCGAGTGCGTGGAGAGGCGCAACGAGCAGCGCGAGCAAGAGGAAGAGGTAGCGCATGAGGACTCCTAGCCCGCGTCAGGGATGTCGAATCGGATCCCGAGGTTCACGACGGTCTGATCATTGTCGACCCGCAGCCAGAACTCCCAGCGCTCGGGCCGGGTGCTGGAGACGATCCGGATAGGGAGCCCTCCGACCTCGGCCCGCTGGAGCGCATCAGCCGGCGAGGGAAGCCCGCCGACGACGTTCATCGAAATCTGGGCGGGGTCGGTGCCCGTGAGGGCCGAGAGGTCGATCTGGCGGACCACTCCGCGCGCCTCGATGTCTGCCGCCGTGTAGCCGCGAGGGTGAGCCGTCACGAGGTCGAGGACATCCTGCCGGACCAGAAACGGGGTGTCCCGCAGGTCGACCTGCAGCCAGCCGTCGGCGGCGTTGAGGGTCACGACGCGCTCGATCCCGAACGCTCCGAAGGGTTCTTTTCCTCGCCAGTCAGCACTTACGGCCACGGGTCACCTCCTTTAGGCGAACGGTATCAAAGCTCTTCGGTGAACACGATTCCGCGCGTCGCGGCGATCGGGCGAATGACCGTCGTGTCTCCGTCGACCGTCGTCTGGTCGAACGGAACGCACTCGTACGCGACGTGCGTGAACTCGCCCGGGCTCGTGACCCGGGCGAGCATCACTTCCTCGGGCGTCCGCGGGACCATCGACCCGCCGTCGCCGGTCGTGACCTCGTGCATCCGGTCCGCTTCCCAGACGAGCGCGACCGGCGTCCCCTCGACCTCCAGGCGGCGGACGATCGACCACCACCGATCCCACGAGGCCCGGGAGGGATCGAGAGACGGCGCGCGCGGCGAGTTGTCCTCGGCAGTCGGCTCCGGCGGCGGGCGCGCTGCGAGGTAGTCGAACGTGACCGAGCGGCGCGGAGGCGCAGACCGGACGACGCTCGACGCGCCCCTCCGCCCGTAGCTCAACTCGACCCCCGTCGACGTCCCCTTCGTCCATCCCCAGGACGGATCCGGCCCGCTCAGTTCGACCGTGCGCCCGAGCATCACGTAGCCGAGGCGAGCGAAGTCGTCGGCCGAGGCGTTCGACACCCCGACGTTGAGCTGGAAGCCCGGGATGAGCAGGCGCAGGTAGCGGTAGCCCTTCGGGTGGTAATTCTGGTGCAGGATCCCCGCGTCGGTGAAGGATGTCGGGTACGCGAGGTCGAGGGGCGCCGCGAACGTCGACGAGTAGATCGCGAGCGAGAGGTCGAAGGTGTTGAGCGTGTTCTCCACCGACGCCCGGTCGGGCTCTTCCCGAAGGATCAGCGTGTCCTCGGTGTTGTCCTCGATCTCCCAGACGCGAGGCGACCCGACCGTGGGCGTCCCGACGAGGTAGTAACGCGTCGACCCCTCCGTCGACCTGAACTGGTGCTCACGCCAGAGGGCGATCCCCGTCAGCGGCGTGGCGATCCCGTCGTAAATGGTCAGCCGGCGCTTCTCGTAGAAATACGACTGCACCGCCAGATCCAGCGACCAGATCGATGTCGTGCGGTCGAAGCTGTGCCCCGAGTAGTGGTGGCCGAATGTCCGCTCGAAATCCGGTGGCCCCCACGAGTCACTCGCGTGCATCTGGACGGTGATCGCCGGGAAGTTACGGCCGAAGACCGCGACCGCCTCGGGGCGCCAGCGATAGCCGAGCGTGTCCGGGTCTGCGTCGAAGACCAGCTCGATCTGCTTCGAGTCCTCCATCGACCGCCACTCGGCGAGGCGCGGGAGGGCGAAGACGTTCGTGACGGGGAAGCGGTAGCCTGTCTCATAGTCGAAGTTGCCCTCGGTCAGGGCCTCGCCCCGGAAGGAAGCTTCTAGCCCGCGCTCGACGTACTGAGTGGGCGTCGCGGTCGCCTGCGACGTCCGCATCTGGTTGTCGACCCCGGAGTCGACGCGACCCTCGGCGCCGCCCGTCGCCGACCTGACGTTGTTCGTATCGGTATCGATGTACGTCGCGCCGCGCTGGAAGAGCGGGCCCTCGACCCCGAGGGCTTGCGCGCGGTGGAGGTGAACGCCCTTCCAGCGGCTTGTGACGTCGGTCGTCGTCCAGTGCCCGAAGTCGATGTATTCGTTGGCGACCGATCCGAGTGAGGTCAGGGAGTAATCGTCGACGAGCAGGTCGTACGGGTTGTCGAAGTCCGGGTCGGTCGCTTCAACGTGATCGCGCGCCGCGACCGTACAGTGGACCGCGCCGCCCGAGGCATACATCGAGACGAGCAGCTCGATGTATGAGCCGACGTCGTACGTCCCAGTCAGGCCGATCGTCGCAGGCGCCCCAGAGTCGAGGACGACGACCTTCTGATCTGCGCCCGTGTTTTCGATCCGGACCTTCACCTCGTAGCCGACGAGCCCCGCGTCCCGCAGCCTCAGAATCAGAACAATTTCGTCGAGGGTGACGTCCCCGTCGCCACTGTCCGGAACGCGCATGATCGCGCGGACCATCCCGTCGTGGCCTGAGTCGGGGTTCGGGAGCGAGACGTCCCGGTAGTGCCCGACGACGACGGCCGGGTTCGTGACCTCGAAGTATCCATCGTCCGCGCCGCCGGCCGCGACCGTAGACGTCGGCACCCCGATCGCAGAGAACCCCGCGTTGATCGGGTTCGTGTAGCAGTCCCACGTCCGGTTGTAGACGTAGCCCCGCCCGGGCTGGAGCGGGTAGTACGTCGGCCCGCCCGAGTCGTAGACGTTCGAGAGCTTCTCTTGGATCGGCTGCCAGTGATTCAGCCGATAGACCATCATGCTCGTTTCGAGCGTGTCCGGATCGAGGCCCGACGACCCCGAGTCCTGGCGTAGCACCGACGTCGCCATCAGCAGTTGACCGCGCCACTCGATCACGTCGATCCCGACGAAGCCTCCGAGGTGGAGGTTTGGGGTGCTGGCGGAGAAGGCGATCCCGCTGAGCCCCTCAATGAGGTGAAACGAACGCAGCGAGTCGACGGGGTCCGCCGACGTCTCGGTCCGCCAATCCGCGATCGTCGTGTCGAGGCCCGGGTCCCGGACCTGCCCTGCGCGCGACCAGAGCCAGCCGAGGGGCGCAGCGAGCTTGTCCACCCAGCGAAGATGGAACGTCCCGAAGATCATCGGGTAGCCGTCCGGGCGCGTCACGATGGCGACGTCGGTCCCGAGGACCTCCTCGGCGACCCGCAGCATCGACGAGAAGTCCTCGCCGTTCGGAGTCAAGACGACCTCGGGGAAGTCGGTCTCCGCCGCCGCGCCTCGGACGATCCCGAGCATCCCGTTCCGGAGCCGGGTCATGTTCACCGAGCGCCCGACCGTGTCCTGCCCCACGCCCGCGTCCTCGACCCGGACCGACGTCTTCCAGGTCGACCCGCGCGTGTCGCTCGTCAGGCTCCAGAGCCCATCCTCGGTGCAGAGCATCGCGACGAGACGCCCCGAGTCCGCTCGCTCGATCGCGATGTCGGTGATCGGCGTCGCGTCGTCGGTGATCCCATCGCCGTCGAGGTCGAGCAGGTCGGGCGGCGATCCCGCGAGGAAGTAGCGCGCGCGCTCATTCCAGCTCGACCCGTCATCGTCTGAGTGGAACGTGTAGATCCGACGATCGGTCGGGGACCCCGTCGAGACCTCCTGCGTCGCGACGATCATCACGATCTCGCCCGTATCCGGGAACTGGACGAGGTCGGCCGCGATGATGTAATCGACCGTGTTCGGCGCCCCGTCGCCCGTGAGTAGGTAGGTCGTCGAGCCGACGACGATCGCCGCTGCGTCCCACTCGCCGGTCGCGTTGAGCTTCGCGATTTTGATCTGTCCGCCCTGGCCGTTCCCGGCGAAGATCGGCGCTCGGATCGCGTCGACCCAGAGCAGCAGGACGTCGCCTGACGCGAGCGCGAGAAGCCTCGGGCGGTTGTGGATCCCGATCACCCCGGCGTCGACGTCCGTGTTCCGATCGATCAGGGCGGGGACCCGCCCGACGACCATCGGCGACTGGCGCATCTGGAGGTCGGTCGTCTCGGTGTCGCCGTCGCGGACCCAGCCGAACCGGGCCGTGTCGACGATGCCCGAGTGCGTCAGCGCGACCTTCCCCTTCGAGTAGACCTCCGGGACCCCGCCGAGGACCGGGCGGATGTCCCCGCTCGGCGCGGCACCCGCGTCGACCTCGGGAGGTCGGGCGACGAGGCCCTTCTGCTGGTCAGACTCGTCGGTCGTTGCCTCAGCCCGAACGAGCGAGGCCGTAGCCATCGCCTCCTCGGGCACGATTAGTCGTCGGTCTGCTCGGGCCACGCGGCGAGGCTACCACAGCACCCTAGCTAGGAGGGCGGCGACCACGTTCGGAGGTCGACCTTCTTCGCCCGTCTGTACTTCGACCACGCCGCGCGCTTCGTCGGAGTCGATGCGACCGGGATCGCCATCGCCATCGCTGCGGCGATCTGGTGGACCGTGTCGGGGTTGTCGAGCGCGTCGAGATCGACGACCCGCGCCTTGCTCGGCTGGCGCCCCTTCCGGCGGAGGTGCTCGGGGACCTTCCGCTGATACGGGTTCGGCTCCTTCGAGCCGCCGCCAAGCAGCGCGCTCGCGGGCGCCGCCCAGGACGAGACCCACGCCTCGACGTCGAGGGCGAACTGCCCCTCGGTCGTCGAGTGCATGTACGAGAGGGCGTCGATCCCGGATCGCGCCGCGCAGAGCGCGACGAGCGACCCGAGAGGGGGGAGCTTTACATCGCCTCCCCGTCGACCTCCACGCCCTCGGGCACCGGCACGGCCGCCCCGTTCACCGCCGCCCCGGCCATCCCCTGCATTGCGCTGATCAGCGCCGCGAACGCGGCTTTTCCCAGGGTCTTGTAATCACTCACCTCGATCGCCTTCCGCACGGCGAAGATCGCCTGCTTCGGCGTGATAACTTCGGCGACGTACTCCTGGAGGTCCGCGCACCCGAGATAGGTCTTGAACCGCCCGCTGCGCTTCGCCGGGCCGAGCGTGATGTCCGCCGCAACGAGGATGTCCCGGTTCGTCTCGGTGTCGAGCATCACCGCGGCGAGTTCGGCGAGCGTGTCGCCGCCGAGCAGGTTCACCACCTCGGCGAGGACGGTGTTCGCGTTCTCCGCGATCGCCTTCGCCCAGCCGGCCCCGCCCTTATCGGCGGCGTCGAAGAGCGGGGTCGCGGCCTCGACCAGCGGCTTCAGGTCGATCCCGTTGATCACCTTCTTCAGCGCCTTCTGGTGGGCCATCGACATCGTCTCGATCGTCAGCCCTCGGTGCGGGCCGACCACGGTCGGGATCGTCTCGATGTCGAGCGCGTCGAGCGCGTCGAAGTCGTCGTCGGGCATTCTGTTCTCCAGGGTCCGTCCGGGCTCACCCTAGCAGACGCACAACCTATCCGCGACGCGGCACGAACGAGGTCATCAGCGGGGTGCGCCGGGTCCGGTCGATCGACCGCCGGACGGAACCGGTCGAGTCGGCGACGTCGGCGGAAACGTCCTTGATCACCAGCCCCATCAGGTCGCGCCCGCCTCGCGAATTGACGTTGACCGTCACCTGCGGCGGGGCGAGCGCTGCCGAGTCCTGGCGGTTGATCGCGTTGAAGCGGTCCTCGCCGAGCGCGTTCATTGCGGCCCGCTGGAGCACGCCCTCTCCTGCCTGGAGGATCGACGGCACGTCGTCACCGTTCAGAGAGCGCGAGAGACGGTCCCTGACGCCCGGCGAGATGCCTCCCGCGACGATTCCCCCGTCTGCGTACGCTCGCGCCCCTGAGAGGGCCATCCTCGCCGCGCCAACAGCATCAGACGCGCCGGCCCGGACGATCCCTCCCGAGTGCCCGAAGAAGAAGCTTTTCAGCTTCTTCCCGAGACCGGGCGCGGCAACCTCGAAGACGTCGTCGACGCTCCCTTCCCCGGTTAGAATTCGCTTGAACGAAGCCGCCGAAGTGAACGGCCCCTTAAGAAAGTCCCCCACCGGGCCGCCCTCGTCGAAGCCGAGGGCTCTTGCGATATGGGCAATGATCTCGTCGAAGGCCCTGGTGAGGATTGACCCGATGGCGGTGAACGCGTCGACGAGCTTGCCGAAGAACGTGCTGAAGAAGTCCCCGAGCGCGCTCCCGAGCGCGCCGATGAACTCCGCCGCGCCCGACCCAAAGAGATCCCGGATCCAGCTGATCGTCCCGCGCACGATCGCAGCGAAGAGCGTCGGCAGGTTCGTGATTATCGAGAAGATGATCCGCGGGATGGCCGCGATGATCTTCAGCACGATCTTCGGCCCCTCAGCGACGCCCCGCTCGATGATGGCGGGGAGCACCTCGCTGAAGACCTTCTCAAGCTGATCAGGGAGCCCCTCGCCGATCGCGTTCAGGAAGCGGAAGACCGCTTCGTCGAAATCTCCGAGGAAGTCGGCGATCCCGGTCTCCAGGACGGTCGACAAGTCGTCGAGGATCCCCGGGAGTTCCATCGCGATCTGCACCGCGCCCGCGATGGCTCCGACCGGGCCAGGGATGCTCGCCAGCGTTCCGAGCGCGCCCTGCGCGCCCTGCCCGGTGTACTCCGCCGCGCCTCGCTCAACGGCTCCGCGCTCGCGAGGGGCGTTCCTCGCCTCCTCTTTCTCCTCATACGCCGCCTGCTCGGCACGCAGCCGAGCTGTGAACGCGCGGCCCCTTGCCTCTGCAGCCTCCTTGTCTGCCTTCGCCTGCGCTGCCTCCTGACGGCGCCGATTCGCTTCGCGCTGCTGCGCGGCCCGCTCCTCGATCAGCGAAATCTCTTGAGCGAACTTCTCGGTTGCGGCCTTCCGGACGTCCAGATTGTTTTGGAACTCGACCGAGGCCTTCTGGAACGCCTCCTTCGCGGTAGCGAGTTCGACCCGCGCCTGCGCGCTGACGAGTTCGTTCTCCTTGTCGATGAACCGAGCCCGCTCCTCGGTCCGGGCGCGGACGAAGTCAGCGACCTCGGCCTCCTTGGCGCGACGCTTTTCCAGCGACGCGACCTGCCGGTCGGTCGCGTCGTCGAACGCGGCGACCTCGGCGTCGAGTGCCCCTTCGCGAGCCTCAAGCGCCAGAGCCTCCGTGTCGGCGAGGAGTCGCAGTCGTACGGCGTTCGCCCGCGCCGCCTGCCGATCGGCCTCGCTCGCTCCGGACTTCGCCCCGAGCCGCTTCTTCGCCTTCTCCGCAGCCTCGCCAGCGGCGACCTCAGCCTCGTACGCGCTGATGGCCAGCTCGGTCGTCTCCAGGACCGTCGCCGCGCCTTCAACGAGCTTCAGGCGACGCTGCTCCAAAGACTTGATCTGTCCTCGGGTCGTCTCCTCCTGAGAAATCAGGTCCTTCAGCCGCTCCCTGTCGGCGAGCTTCCAGAGCTTCTTTTGCTCATCGACGAGGTCGTCGAGCCGACTCGTGAGGAGAAACTGATCCGTGTTGACCTTGCTTGCGCGGACCCGAAGCTCGCCGGCCGTTTCCTCCGCCGCCTCGCGAGCGCCTGCGATCCCGAACGACTTGACCGCGAGAGACGGAGACAACTGCGCGCCCGCCTCGAATTTGCCGCCGGCCCCCGAGATAACGCGGCCGGACTCGAACTCGGCCTCCTCCTTCTTAAACTGCTTCCACCCGCCCTTGAACCCGCGCGCTCGAAGGGTCGCGTCGATCACCTTGTTTCGAGCAGAAATCTCCTTTTCCAGCGCAGCCTGCTGAACCCGGTAGCTGGCCGTCGCGGCCTTGCCGATCGCGTTCCCGATCGCGTCGCCGAGGAAAACCGCCGCCGCCACTGCGACCGCGAGGAAGGTCGGCGACCTCAGTGCCGCCCCGAGGAGCGGGCCGAGGCCCTTCAAGCCTGCCCTGAACGAGCCCATGAAGCTGGAACTCGCAGCGGCGCCAGCGACCGCCGACTCGGCTGCAAACACCTTGATCGCCTTCCCCGCTGCCTTGACCGCTGCAATGAACGCGATCAGCGGCTTGATCGCGAACATCACCAGAATGAGCTTGCCGACCGTCGCCCCGTTCTCCTTCATGAACAAGACGAAGGCTTTGAAGACGTCGAAGGCCGTCCGGAAGGCGTCGGCGATCTCGTCCTGGCTCGCGACGATCGACGCGCCGAACGACTTGAACCCGGCCGTAACCTCGGGGAGAACGCGGTTGCCGACCTCGACGAGCGTCGCCTGTACCTGTGACTTGAACAGGTCGAACGTCTTCGAGAATGTCCCCTCAAATTGACCGAGCGCGCGCTCGGTCGCGCCCGCTGAGTTGGTGACGAAGTCGAGGTCCTTCGAGAAGGTATTGAACCCCTTCCCCGCCAGGATCGCCACGCCTCGGAGGGCGCGGATATTCGGGAAGAGCTTCTTCAGCGCGTCGGCGTCGCCGCCCGTCGCCTTGGTGAGCTTCTCAAGCTGTCCGACGAGGCCGTTCGTCTTCAGCCCCGCCGCCGAAGCATCGATCCCGAGCTTCTGAAACCCCTCGCGGGCCTCCTTCGTCCCGGCGCGCGCGAGCCCGAGGATCGTCGCCTGTAGGGCGGTCATCGCCTGATCGGTCGAGAGCCCCGCCTTGGTCAGCGTCGACGTAGCGGCGAGTAGTTCTTGAGTCGAGACGCCGAACGTCGACGCGGTCGTCGCAACGCGGCCGAGGCTGTGCGCCAGCTCGGGAAAGGTCGTGCGGCCTTTCTTCACCGTCTCGAACAGCTGGTCCGAGACTTTCGCCGCCGTCAACCCCGTGCCCTTGTAAGCGTTGAGCACCGTGACGAAGGCGTTCACCGACTCCTCAGTCGTCGAGAGCCCGGCCTCCGCCGCCTTGACCGCTTGGGTCAGGACGTCCATCGCTCCGCCCGCGCCTTCGATCGACGGGATGCCGGCCGAGATCGCTTGATAGAGCCCCTTCGTGATGTCGATCAGTTGCTTCGACGAGACCTTCGAGAGCGCAAGGAGCTGACCGCTGTACCTCTCAACCGATACGCTCGTGTCATCGAGCAGGGTCCCGACGTTCGCGAGCGACTTCTCGAAGTCCCCGGCGAACTTGACCGCGCCCGCGCCGACCGCGCCGACCGCGAGCCCCACGAACGCCGTTGTCGACGAGAAAATCTCCGAACGGACACTCCCCATCGCCGCCCGCATCGCACCCGCGAAATTGACCGAGACTGCCTTGCCCGCCTTCGTGGCAGAGCGGCCGATCTTGTCGAAGCTCTTCGAAGTCGCCGCCGCCGTCGTCGCAGCGGCGCGGCTCGTCCCCTTAAGGTCGACCTTGACCTTCTTCGTCGCCTTCGTGACTCGGGCAGACGCCTTCCCCGCAGACACGCCGACCGTGTTGAACGCGACCGCGGCCGGCGCGCCCACCCCTCCGAAGGAGGCGAACGTCGCGGCGATCTGCTTCCGGGTGTTGGCCGTCGCGACCCGGAGCCGTTCTAGCGACTTGATCGCGACCTCGACGCCCGCGACGAAACGGGCGGAGTTCGCGTCTAGCTTGAGGTCGAGTTCGTCAGCCACGGTTTAAGCCTCCCTCGCGACCCGCTCAGCCCCGTTCAGGCGTCGACGGGACCTCGGGGTAGGCTAGCGCACTCCGCGCCTCTACAGGGCGCGGCAGGCTGCTAGACGTGCGAGGTCCAGATCCAGCCGAGCGGCGCGTCGCTCGATCCGCCGAAGGTGCCGCCGGAGTCGTCGAGCGCGTTCACCTCGATGGGCGTCCCGATGACATCGCTCGGGTTGGCGCCGATCTCGACCGCGCCGGACGCGCGGGCTTGGTGGATCTGGAAAACGATCATGTGCGCGTCGCAGTTGATGCGCTCGCCGCGCAGCGTCACGTCGATGTCCGAGAACGCGCAGCCCGCGCCCGGGTAGACGTACTGGCTCGCGTCGTCGATCCGCGCGTCGCCGACGAGGAAGTGCAGCAGACCGTAGGTCAACTCGTGCGCCGTGCCGGCGAACTGCATCGTCACCGAGATGGGCGCGGAGAGTTCGAGCGTGCCCGGGAAGTCCGTCCCGAAGAAGTTCAACTCCTCCCGGCCGGTCCGCAGCACCCCGTCCTTGACCGCGCCGAGGTTCACCTCGACAGGCGACGAGACCGGGTCGGTGATCGCGTAGACGCGAGGCCACTCCCCGGCGAAGAGGTCTTCCTTATCCTGAACCGAGGACGCTCCCGAGAGGGCCATACCGAACTCCTAACGCAAGGCTTGCCACGCAAACCTATCGCGCCCGCCTCACCGCCGACCATTAGGGCCAGGGCCGTTGTGCGTCTACAGAGTCAGCCGCGGGCGCGGTAGTTGTGCCCGGCGAGGGCGTCGAGACAGAACCTCATCCCGTAGCGGAGGACGATCCGCTGGTACCTCGGGTCGCCGTTGATCGGGGTCCGTTCGAGGGGCAGGCCCCACGAGCCGGGCTTCGCCGGATCGAGGATCTGAAGGCAGGCCCCGTCGCCGATCGCGACCGGCGCGGAGGGGACCGCATAGTCATACATCGGGATCCACCCTTTGTGGGTCGTGTCCGCTCGCTCGCCCGCGAAGAGCGTCTCGATCGCGTCGGCGGTGTCGTTCGCCTGGATCCCGTACGGGTCCGCGTCGGCGTCGGTCTTCAACCCCGTCCGGACGTAGACGTCGAACTGCGCGATCGAGAGGGCGTGCCGCCCCGCTCCGTCCGCGACCCACGTCAGCGCGACCCACGCCTGATCAGGGTCGGCCGAGGGATCGAGGCGCCCGTCAGGGTCCGCCCATTGGAAGTTGTGGATGACCGGGACCGTCAGCACGCGCGCCGCGCCTAGCGCGTCCGTCGTCGTCACCGCGAGGGACGTACCGATGACCCGGGAGAAGCTCGCGCGGACGTTGAAGGTCCGCTTGTAGGTGGGGAAAGCCACGGCGCGAGTCTAGCACGCGCGGCGGCAGGGGAGGCTAGCGGCGGGCCGGGCGGGCCCAGGCGCGGCACTCTTCGAGGTCGACGACCCCGTGCGGGAAGGTGATCACCCCGTTCACCGCCTTCGAGAGCGGCGCGGACCAGACCTCGCCGGCCACCGCCATCGTCACCCAGCCGCCCTCGATCTTCAGTGCGATCCTCATCTCGTCCTCCTCCGGTGGTTGCACCGCGAAAGCCCGCCGGGCTCTAGGCCGGGCGGGCTGTCGGGGCAGGAGCCGGGGCTAGCGCCCGCAGCGGACCTCGTAGTCGCAGGCGCGCTGCCACTGAGCGGCGCGGTAAGCCTCCTCGCCGTCGAACTCGGGCTCGGGCGCCTCCTCGGGGTTGCCCCAGCCCCAGCAGATGAACAGGGCCTCGTCGCGATGGAGGGAGTCGAGGACGACCCGGGCCGCCCGGACCCACTCGCGGGAATCGTTCGCCGCGACGCCCTCGTCGATCTCGGCGGAGCAGAGCGCGTTAAACCCCTCGGGGTCTGTCCCGAACGCCTTCGCCTCGGCCTGGAGCGCCCGGTAAATCGGGCGGTCGAGTTCGGCCTGGGCCATGTACGCCGCGTGATCGGCGTCCCACTTGCGGCGGCGGGCGGCTTCCCAGGAGGTCTCGGCGTCCATTTCGTTCTCCGTTCCGTTTCGTTTCGATTTCCTTAACTGAGAACCATCGTACGGGAGGGCGATCCTAAAATCAAAACTTTTTTACAGCCATCGCAAAAATAGTTCGCAGCCCCAGGATCTACGCGGGCTAGCGACGCCGGAGGAGAGTTCTTACCCGGTCGAGCGCAACCTTCAGTTCGAGGTTCGCCTCCGCCCGCGCCGCGGCGACCATCCCGTACGGACGGGTGCCCGGGTGGAAGACTCGCTTCGAGAACACGACCTCGCCGCCGCGCGCGGTGAAGACGAGCACCCCGCCCGGCTTCTTCGGAGTGATCTCGTGGGGCCGCGAGCCGTACTCCAAGATCCGGAGCAGGGTCGTCGCGCCGCTGGTCGTCGGGATCTTCGCGTCCGCTCGCGGGTCGGTGTTGTGGACGATGACCGAGAGGGCTCCCGGTGCCAGACGCGCGATCGTCAGCGCCCACCCGTCAGCGAGGTGAGGGCCTCCGCCCGACGACCGCGGGGTCGTGCGCTTGAGCCGGTTAACCGCGTTCGTCCCGATCGCGACGAGCGCCGTCTCCAGCCCGTCGCCGATACTCGCCTTCGTCCGTTCGAGCTTCAGGATGAGCCGCTTGATCTGGGCGTCGAACGTCGCCACGGCTAGGTATGCTCGACCTTCCCGTGCTCGACGAGCGCGACGACGATCCCGTCGTCCTCGCGGATGCGGACGTCGACGACGCGCCAGTCGGTCTCTCCGATCAGCGGATCGTCGAACCGCAGGACGTCAGTCAACAGGAGAAGCTCGGCGCCGATGCCGCCGCCGGTCGGGATATCGAGGATGATCACGATCCGCTGCGAGTCGCCGATCTCGACCCGCTCGCCGCCCGCCTCCTCGTTCCTCCACTGCCCCTGCGTCCGGACGTGGCCCGTTAGCCCGGTCATCCCCGCGACCGCCGCGTAGGTCGGCGCGATCGCGATCCCGTCACCCGCGACCGATTCCTGCTCGCGTACGACGTCGATTGCCCGAGGGAAGAGCGTCGCCGACCCGGGCTCGGCCCCGGTGACCTCCGAGACCATCACCGCCGCCTGTCGGCGTAGCTCGGTGAATCGGTCCATCGTCGTCGCGCCGAAGCGCCGGTTCGCGCCTGTCGTCGTATTCGCCATACATCGAGGTTACCCGACTCGCGCGGCCTCTGCGATTCGAGCCCACTGCTCGGCCCACGGCCCGTCCGGGCGTTCGGTGAGGTAGAGGTCGGCGAGGTAGCTCGCCCATTGCCGCCCGACGTTCGTCCACCCGAACTTCTCAACCGCCTTCGTCCCGGCCTTCGCGAGACGGCGCCGAAGCCGGCCGTCGTCGATCGCTCGGCAGACCGCTTCGGGCAGATCGGCATGAGGGACGACGAGCGCGTTGACCTCGTGGATCCCCCACTCGTCGATCCCGAGGTTCGTCGTCGAGACGACGCACGCACCGCACGCCGCAGCCTCGGCCGCGGGGAGGCCGAAGCCCTGGTACTGCGAAGGCTCGACGACGACGTCGACCTCGGCCATCAGCTTCGCGACGTCGGCGGGCTTCAGGATCCCGTGATGCTTTACGCCGGCCGGCGGCGGGGAGGCGGGGTCGTCGAACCCGAAGACCTCCAGGGAGACCCGGGAGCGGCCGTAGCGCTCGGCGAGGTGCCGGTAGACGACGTGGAGCAGGGCTCCGCCTCGCCGGTCGTTAGTCTGGGGGCGCCACATCGCCAGAACGCGAACGGGTCGCCCTTCGGCCGGTAGGCGCTCGCCGGCTCCAGGGTTGAAGGTATCGAGGTCGAGCCCGGCGTGGATGACTCGGTAGTCGGAGACGTCGGTCCCGAGGTCGCGCTGCGCGGAGTCGAGGATCCATCGAGAGACCGAGGCCCCTCTGCCGATCGCGAGGTACTGGTCTCGGACATCGTGCGCGAGCGACTTTCCTCGGGGCGAGACGAACAGGTCCTCCCGGTCCTGGAGGATGCTCGTCAGGATCACGTCAGGGTTCTTCCCGACGACGTCAGCAACCCGGAACCCCGAGCCCCAGTGGCTCGCCACCAGAATCGCGCCCTCTCCTATCAGACGCGGCCAGTCGTTCGCGAGCACGTTCGAGTTCGGAACCTTGAGCGGCGCGGTCTGCGGCCGGTAGTGGTGGGGGACGTCCGCCGAATAGACGACGTTCGCATGTACCCCAAGCCGCTGAAGCTCGTCCGCGACCCGGAAGAGGACGTAGACCCCGCCCCACGGCCCGATGGCCGTCGAGTAGAGCGCGACCGGCGGGCGCCCGTAGGTTCCCTCTGAGGCCGCGAGCCTCGCCTGCGGGGCGACGTCCGCCCAGGTACCCGAACGCCCCTTAGAGCCGACGAGGGCCGCCGTGGAGCCTGCTTCGTCCCGGTCCCTCCAGACGAACGCCCGCGGAGTCGTCACATGGCGCAGCGTCCGGACGTCCGCGCCCGCGTCGAGCTTCTCCCGCGCCTCGGGCGTGATGTACGCGACGCCGGGCCGGTGAGGGCGCGCGTCGATCGGGGTAAAGTCGCGACCCGCGAGACCGCGGGCGATCTCGAACGTCGAGAGCCCGCCGGGCATCCGACCGAGGGAAGACCCCGCGTCGCCATTCATCGGCAGCGAACAGGGTTCAGCGAGATTGTGCGCGGGGTAGACGATGTCTGCGCCCGACCGCTCGGCCGCGGCGCGCAGGATCGCCGCGGTCAGTACCCACCCGAGGGGCGCGATCACGTCCTCGTCGCGGTGGAGGCCCGTCCCGACGATCAGGCGACCGATCACGTCTTCATCCGCGGAGGGCTTCGGGACCGGCGCGCGCGCCGGGAGCATCGCCGGTTCCGGCGTGGCCTCGGGGCGGACAATCCACTGCTCGTCGGGCGGACGAAAGCCGACCGCCCGGGTGACCTGCCGGATGGTTGCCGAAGGCCCGAGCAGCCCACGCCCTCGACCGGGCAGAGACCGGACCAGTTCAGCGTCGACGAAGTCGCCGGGCTTGACCGGGAGGGCCTGCCCGTCGACCTCGACGTCGAATGGTTGGAGGGCCTTCCGGAAGAGGCGGGTCGAGAGGCGCCGTCTGCGGGTCGCGAGGACCACTAGGGCCAGCAGCGACGGATCGGCGGACGGCGCCGGTTGTAGCTGTCACGCAGCCGCTTCGCCGCGCGCTCGTGAGCCTGCGTGTCGACCTTGACGTGCGTCCCCTCCTCGGAGTCGCGGACCTCGTTGACCGCGCCCGCGCCGAGGGCGAGGCGCTCGTTCAACTCTGCGCGGCAGAGGTCGAGGAAGGCGCGGCCGACGTCGTCTTCGAGGTCAACGTCCATGTAAGCGCTGAACGGCCGGTAGGCGTAGACGAAATAGACGTTCGTGACCGCGCTCGGGACCGGGTCGAGATAGACCGCCCTCGCGTTCTCGATGTGCGCCCCTCCGCCTGCGAGCTGCTGAAGACGAGCGTCACGCAGCAGTTCGAGTTCGAGCAGGCCCGGGTCCTTCGCGATCCGCGCGCCGTCCTCGGTCACAACCTCGGTCAGGAGCGGGCCAATGCGGTCGTCGAGCCGTAGCGCGAGCGTCGCGCACGCCGCCGGGATCGGCCAAAAGACCCGCTTGATCGCGATCCCGCCAGAAGGCAGGAGCGCCGAGTAGAACTGCTGATCGATGACAGTCGGGAACGTCGCGACGTCGACGAGAGCGAAGTCGCGCATCGCAGTCTCGAACGCGTCGTTCACGACGTCGTCGCACGTCGCATCCGGGAGGAGGACCGTGCTGTTCGGGTGGCCGACCGCGCGTCGAAGGTGGTCGCGAAATCCCGCCGCGTTCGTGTACTTCGCCGTGATCGTCGCCATGACCGATTAGTACACCGCCTGCGAGGTGCGCGGCGAGCGTCCTCCGAGCATCATCCGATCGCGGCGCGAGTCCTCTCGGCGCTGGATCGTGAAGAGCGCCCACGCGACGACCTCGGATCGCGGGTCGAACGATTCGATCCAGCGGCGGATAGCCGGAGGCGTCCCGAGCTTCGCGATGCGGTGCTGGCTCTGCCAGATCGACCACTGCCCAGAGACCCCGTCCGGGGTGACGACCTGCGGGTGGTGAGGACAGTTTGCGTACGGGCACGTCCGGAACTCGCGGGCCCCTGGAGGCACGACGCCGTTCTCGTCGGCCGGCGGGAACGTGAAGCTGAGCTTGTTCTCGCAGTTGCCCTTCGGCGGGGCGACGACGATCTTCAGGTCGCCGCCTCGACGCTCCATCGCGTCGAGCGCGCGGCGCGCGTCGTAAACCCGGATCTCTCGCGCTTCGCCGGGAAGCATCGTGATCTGGACCTCACGGTACCCGTGCTTCTCGGACGGCTTCACCCGGTCGTCCTTGATCCGGAACGAGACCCGCTGAAGCGAGACGTTCAGGATGAAGACTTCGCCCTCGTCCGGGAGCGGGACGTCCTTCCCGCCGCGTCCGCGCTTGTACAGCGCCTTCGTTCCGGCCGGGAACCGCATCTGCGCGACCGCCTCGGCGGCGACGACGTCGTCGTCCTCTACGTCGTTGCTCGGGGCAGTGCTCGCCATGTCAGTAGTCCCTCGTCCGTTGTGCGTCTGCTGGCGAGGATTGCAGAGCGGGTTCCGGGGCGCAAGTCCGCGCCTATTTCCCGAATGTACAAGCGACCCCGTTTTCGAACAGAAGAAGCCAGTAACTCTATATACATCCGGGAAATAGCGGCGAACCGGGGAATTAGCCGGCCCGCCGCGCGCTCAGAGCGGCGTCAGCGGAGAGTCAAAACTTTTTTCGTTATCTCCGCGCCTTGCCCGTCATCAGGGTCATCGCCTGCCCGCAGATCTGGCGCGACCCCTTCACCGAGAGCCCGTGAGCAGCGCGCTGGAAGAGGATCGGCGCCGGGTTCCCGCGCCCGTTGAGCCCCGTCCTCGCAAAGATCGCGTAGCCCGTCCCGAGGGGGATGAGAGACACGAGGTGTTGAAGCTGCCCCGGGTCGACTCCGATCGCGACGAGCGAGCAGTACGGAGCGCCTTTCTCCGCGACCGTCGTCGCCGTCATCCCCCGCGAAGTGAGGTGCGCTGCAAGAGCCGCCGCGCCCTCTCCGGCGACGAGGACGTTCCCCGCCCGCCGGGCAGTCCGAGCGATCGCCGTCTCGACCTCGCGGGCGAGGATCGGGTCGACCGACCCGACCGAACTCGGCGGCGGAGCGACCCCGCGATCCTGGCGCGCTCGATAGTCGCTGATCATCTCGCGGACGCGCTCGGCCTGAGAGCGCCACCACGACGAATTGCCCTGGATCATCCGCGCGCGGCGCCGTCGCTCCTCCTGCCGCTTGAGCGCTTCGCGGGTGTGCGCGCCAGCGTCGCGCTCGTGCGGTTGGTGCCACGCCCTCGCCGAGGTCAGGAGGCGAAGCTCCGCGAGCCCGGCCCGAGCGAGGCCCCGGACGCGGTCGACCAGTTCTTCCTTGTCCCCTCCCCACTCGCCGAAGCCCTCGTCGAACCCGTCGAGCCCTTCGAGCAGGACGCGCGGGAGGGCGGGCTGGCCTTCGAGCATCGCCGGGAGTGGCTCGGACGAGTGCCCGAGTTCGGGGTCGGTCGCGCGCTCGGGATACCCCGAGAAGATCCCCTCGTCTGTCTCGCGCGCCGAGGCGAGTTCCATCGCGGTGACCTCGCCCGCGACGAGCGGCTTCGAGACCCGGAGCCAGTGCGCCGGGCCGAGCCCGCCGAAACCAACGAGGATCGGCGAGAAGACCGGCAGCGCGGGCGCCGCGCCGTGCCTGCGCCACTCCGCGATCAAGTGCTCGATCGCGTGAGGCTCCAGGCAGAAATCGCAGTCGAGGATCCAGCAGACCTCCGCGGACGACGCGCGCCACGCGGCGTTGCGGGCGTGGTTCCGGTGCGGGACGTCGCCCCTCGGTCGCTCGCCGACTCCGACCGTCACCTTGCAGGGGAGGGCGTAGCGTTCGACGCACTTCGGGAAGTCCAGGCAGACCCCGCTCTCGTGTACGCTCGGCGCTCCGCACGAGCAGATCGGCCCGCTGGGCGCGTCCATCTGGCAGGACGGAGGCGAGAACACCGCCGCCAGGGCCTTCTCGACCGCCGCAGCGGCCTTCGGACCGTCCGCCCCGATGCAGACCTCGAACGACCCCTCCGGCGCCGTCTGGCCCCGTAGAGCAGCAAGCGAGCGTATCAGCAGGGCGACGCCCTTTCGATGCACCGGGAAGCAAATCGACACGACGGGCGTGCCGCCGAAGACCTCAGCCATCCTGGACCTCCATCCTTCGTTCTCGGATTCCCAGGCCCGCCGAGCGGCGAGAGGGTCCGGCACCTTGTCCGCGCAGCGCCAAATCGCCTGCGTCAGCGCAGAGACATTGACTCCCCAGGTCCGCGCGCTCTTCAGCCGCAGACCCTCCGCCGCCTCGACGGTCACGGCCTCCCCAGCGAGTTCGTTCATCGGCGCCGCGTCGGTCGTGATCACTCCGCAGCCGGCGCTCTGCGCCTCGCGGAAGACGTGCCCGAACCCCTCGACCTGCGAGGGCTCGACGAGCCAAGCCGCCCGGCGGTAGAGGTCGGCGATCGCTTCGTCGCTGATCCGGGTCATCAGGGTCGCGTTCCGCGGCAGACGTCGACGACGCCCGAGGGCGCGCTGCTCTCCGACGATCACGAGGCGCGCGGACGGCGGGGCCGACCTCCACGCCTCGACGACCGCCGCCGTCCCCTTGACCAGCGACCCGCCCGCGACGTGCAGGAAGACTCCCGGAGCACCCGGCTCGGCTGGCCCGAAGTCCTGCGTCGTCCACCCGATCCACTCGACCGCTGGGTGGCGCGCAGCGAGCAGCCGTTCGCCCTCTCGTGTCTTGGCGAGCACCTTCTCGAACGGCGCGAGGTCGAGGTCCGCTTCGAGCCACTCCGGGTTCGGGATCAGCCAGCGGCGCTCGGAGAGATGCCAGAACTCCGGCGCCGGGGTCTCCAGGCAGACGAGCAGGTCGAGGGAGTCGATCGGGCGGAAGCGGTCGTTCTGAAAATGGATCCCCTCGACCGTGTGCCCAAGCTCGACGAGCCTCTTGCGGAGAAGCTCGTAGTCGCGCTGGAGCCCCTTCCCGTTGTCGATGTTCGAGACGATCCCGATCCGCACCCGGCCTACCCCTCGCGTGGCGTGAAGAACCAGTGCGACTCGTGGTCGTGACCGAGGAACTCGCCGACGTAGCCCTCCTCGCTCATCCGCGGATCGCGCTCGTCCCAGGTCTCGGTCGAGTCGCTCATTCGGACCTCCAAAATAGCCAGTTGGATTGCGCTTCGCTCTCGACCGCCTCGCGCACGTTCGCCGGGTCCACCCGGCTCAGCCCGAGGGCGAGGATCGGATCGGCCTCGTACGCTTCCCGGACGTGCGGCTCAGGCTTCGACGGGACGATCGCCGCCTCGTACCCGTACGCCATCACCGCCGCGACCGTATCGGCGTAGTGCGGCGCGAGCGTCGGCGAGACCTCCAGCAGCAGGTACCGGACCGCCCGCTTCTCCAGCAGGTCGTGGCACCCGGCGACGAGGTGATTCTCCGCGCCCTCGATATCCGACTTCAGGAAGAGCACCTCGTGGTGGGGGCCTCCGATCGGAGGCGCCTCCCAGCCTTCGCCGATCCACTCGTTCCGCGTCTCGACGAGGTGGCCGAGGCCGTTCGACGAGGCATTGATGCGCAGGACGGAGAGGTTCTCGCGGTCCGCGTCGATCGCGACGACATGGTGGCCGCACGACGCCGCGAGCAGGGTGTACCACCCGATGTGAGCCCCGACGTCGACGACGAGGCCCTCTCCCTCCCCGTCGAGCAGAGCGAGCGTCAGAAGGGTGTCGAAGCCCTCCCAGCAGGACGAGAGGTGCAGCCCCTCCGAGACGACGTCCTGGCCCGTGCAGTACCCAGCGAAACCTCGATACTTCTCGTAGTCGAAGACCTGCATCTCGAACGCCCGCGAGAGCCGATCCGGGATCGCCGGGAATTCATGCACGGCCGGCCTGCCGCGAAGCTCCACTCGGGTACTGATTAGGTCGTGGACTCGATGCAGGCAGTAGTAGCACGAGCCTGCCGGCTGCTTGCTTCTCATCGAGGCTTCTCCCCGGGGTGGCTGACCGCCCCGCCCGGCGCTCCGACTGGGCGGTGCCCGTCGTACGCGTAGTGCATCGGGTACTTCGGATCCTCGCCGCGTCCGTCGGCCGTGTTGCTCCGGCGAATGTCCTCGCCCTCGGGGATGTAGACGCAGACCCCGAACTTCTCCCACGGCGTCTTGTGGTGCCGAAGCTGGTTGACGACGACGGCGTGCATCACGTCCTCGATCATCGTCCGCGCCGTCGTCCCGAAGTGTTCGTCGATGATCCAGCGGTAGTAGTCGGTCGACGCGAGGTGCGGACGCTGCGACCACTGCTGCGTCGGCCAGAGGCGGATGTCGTCGCCTTCGCCGAGCCCGTAGACCTCCGGTCCGTCGCCGATCATCAGGTACTCGTGCTCGGGGTGGATCCGGTCGATGTGGTGGAGCCGGACGAGTTTCGGCGCGGCGTACCGCGCGAGGGCTTGAACGATCCCCTCGAAGTCGATCTCACCGCAGGGCCACGTATCGTGTTCGACGTAGAAGACGAAGTCGGTCTCGACGAGCTTCAGCGCCTCGCGCGCCATCCCCGCCTGATGCATATGCGTATCGAAGGCGAGCGGGAGAACGCCGTGCCACTCGTGGTGGCACTTCCAGATCAGCCGCCGCTTGAATTCCTCGTAGGCCGGGCGCCGATCCGCCTGCTCGTTCCGGACGCCGTCGACCATCACGATCACCTCGCACTGCGAGAGGTCCGGGTAGGACCGGACCGCGTCGATCGCCTTCTCGATCACGTCGAGGCTCGGGTTCGACGGGATCGGGCTCGTCGGCATCAGGACCGTCACCTTCGAGCGCAAGCCCGAGGCGTCGGGCGGACGCTGGCCCGTCACGTCGAAGATGCGGTCGCCGATCCGCTGGAGTTCGCGCTTCTTCAGCGCCCACCACGCGCCCGCTCGGTTCCGGGCGACGAGCAGGCCGAGAGGGTTCTCCGCGTAGTGCTCGACGAGACCGGGAAGCTCCTCCCACGAGTCGACCTGCGGGAACGGGACCTCCTCGTCCATCAGCCAAGAGTAGTACCCGCCCGGGTAGTGCCGATCATCCCGCGGGCTCTGCGCGTTGACCACCGGCAGGCACCCCGCCTCCAGCGCCTCCCAGGTCCGGAAGCAGTCAGGCGTGAACAAGCCGCTCGGGCTCGGCACGATCGCCGTGTCCGTTAGGAGCCTCACGTACTCCGGGTATGCGATGCCCTGACCGAACCCCTCGGTGACGTTCAGGAAGCCGCCAGGGAGTCGCGAGAGGGTCGCGACGCACGCATCCCGCTCCGGGTTGTTCCGCTGCCCCGAGAACGCCCAGAGATTCAGCCTCGGCTCCGGCGGCGGGGAGGTCGAGTCGAGCGCGATCCGGAGCCGCTTCCACCATAGAACCGGGATCTTCATCGGGTGCCCCTCAGTTGTGAGCGCTCTCGTCGGCCTGTAGCCTGAGCCCGAGACGAAGGAGACGCGATATGAGCGCCGAGCGCGAAATCGAATTCTGGCAGACCCTCGACCCGACCGCCTACGTGAAGCCCCAGGGCCTCACCGACGCGACCCTTGGCGCGCTGCTCCCCGCGATCGGGAAGTCGACCGGCGTGAAGCGCCCGCGCGTCCTCGACCTCGGCTGCGGCGACGGACGCCTCGCCATCCCCGTCGCCAAGGCGCTCCCGAAGGCGGGGAAGGTGATCGGCGTCGACGTCTCGCAAGGCGCACTCGACCTCGCCTCGACCCACGCCGAGGTCGACGGCGTGAAGTTCGAGGGGATGCTCTGCGAGGACGGCCGGACCTTGCCTGACGTGAAGCGCCTCGACGCGGCCTTCTCGATCACCCTCTTCCAGCACCTTCCCCGCGAGGCAGTCGCCGCGCTGATCACGCAGGTCGCGATGTACCTGAAGAAGGGTGGCGTCTTCCGCTTCCAGTTCGTCGAAGGCGACAGCGACGAGTTCCTCACGCAAAAGTACCCGTCCTCGGTAATCGGCCAGATCTGCCAGGGAGCCGGGCTTCAGGCCGAGTTCGAGCGCGGCCTCGTTCACGACTGCTGGATGTGGGTCACAGCCGTCAAGGGCTAGCTCAGTCCCGCAGCGCCCCGGCCCGGTGATGATCGTCCTCACCCGAGCACCTTCGCGAAGACCTCGATCGCGCGGTTCGTGTACGTGCAGTCGCGCTTGACCTTCTCGTGCCCGGCGAGGCGAACGCGCTCGCGGCGCTCAGCCGTCCCCTCCAGCGTCCAGTCGTCGATCAGCGCTTTCAGCGCCTCGAAGTCCCCGTATGGGTAGTAGAGCAGGTGCTTCCCGTTCTCGAATTCCTCATCAAGCCCGGCGATCCACGGGTGGATTAGGAAGCCCCCGCGCCCCATCGTCTCGCACACCCGGTCCGACCAGTAGCGCTCGTGCCGAAAGCGGGGCCGTAGAGCCTCCCCAGGGCCGAGGCAGAGCGCATCCCCGACGACGATCTTCGCCGAGGCGTAGAGGACGTTCAGGGCGTGCCCACGGACGTGCGCGCGCCCTCCGTTCATCGGCGGGTTGCCCCACTTCGCGAAGCGCGGCCCGTACGTGTCCGAGAGGAACTTGATCAACTCGCCCCGGTAGCTCCACTCCGGGTGGTAGTTCCCGCGTATGCCGCCCGACCCGACGAAGAGGACGTCGCAGGCGAGCGCCGGGTCCGGGCGCGCGAGGTAGCACTCGGGACGGAAGACGCCGGGCTTGAGGTAGTGGTGCGCGATCCCGTGCTTCTGCCAGAAGCCGGGCGACCCGCCGTCCGGCGTGAAGACGTAGTCGCAGCGCCACCACGGGTCGGTCTTGATCCCGTTCCCGCGAGGGAGCCCCGCGTAAAGGTCGAGGTGCCACGCGACCGTCACCGCGCCCGCCTCGCGAGCGCCTTCCAGCATCCGCGCCCCGTCCTTGACTCCCCAGGTCCGGGTCCAGAGCAGGACCTCCGCCTCGTGCTCGCGGACGAGGTCGATCACGTTCTGCGCGCCGACCTGATTCTCCTGCGCCTCGATCACGTCGATCCCGAGCGACGAGAGGGTCGCCGAGATATGGGTCTCGGTCGAATGAGTCGGCTCGAAGTTGCCGACGTAGACGAGTTTGGCGGGGAATAGAGGCACAACCGAAGTCGTATCAGCCGGCAGGTGGAGCCGCAAGGTGGGCTAGTGGTCCTCGTCCTCGACACCGAGGATGTGGAGAAGGCGCGCGCCGATTGTCCGGTAGCCCTCTCCCGAGAGCCGCGCGTAGCCTTCCTCGACCGACTCGATGATCGCCTCGGCGACCTCGTCGAACTCGTCGAATTCGCTCTTCTTTGCGAGTTCCTCGGGGTCAACGAAGTAGAGCGCGCCCTTCGCCTCGAACGAGCCCGAGACGAACTCCCACGATTCGCAGCCGAGCTTGACCTCGACGTCGACGTCGACGAGCGCCCCTCCGATGTTCTCCTCGATCAGGAATCGCATCCCGCCTCCTTGGTCGGGAAGAGGAAGTTCGACACCTCGTCGGCGAGGTTCCCGACCCCATACGAGATGCGCGGGGATCCCGCCTCGACCGCGGCGACCAGTCCGCGCGTCGCCTGGGCGACCTCGACCGGTGCCGCCCAGAGCTTCCCGTCGACCTCGAAGTAGACCCCGACGATCCCGTCGCACTCCATCTTCACCACGACCTGCTCGCCGTCCCCGAGCGCGAACTCCGCGCGCTCGAACTCCCAGATCATCCGCCGCGGGTTCGCCGTGAGCGCCTCGCGGTCGACCATCACCGTCACCTCGATGTCGGTCGGGCGGTCGTCGCCCGGCAGCGTCCACTCGATCCCCGTCGTCAGCTTCGCCTTCATCTCGTCCTCCTTCGTTGCTGGCACCCGGAAAGCCCGCCGCGACCGAGGTCAGGGCGGGCTCATCTCGTTCAAGGGCTATTTGTAGCCTGGGGAGCATTCATCCTGAGATTCGATCTCCCGCAGTTGACGCAGCACCACAGCCTTGCTCCAGAGGGAAACTCGACAGGCTCGAAGACATTCCCCCTGGGGCTCTCAGCCGCAGCCCTGCCAGGCTGACAGCTGAAGCACCGGCCGCGCCGGGTTTTTTGCGACAGGAGGATGCCGCCACTCTCTACCGTCTGGCCTACAAGCATCCCTCGTAGCCTCCCTCGACGACCGCGACCGGGAACTCGGGGAAGCGAACCGCCGCCATGCAGGCGGCGAGGCGGGGCTTGACGATCTCGCCGGTCGCGAGGCGGGTGCGGGCCTCGGCGCGGAACGCCTTGACCTGGGCGACGAGGTTCGGGGCGTCGGCGACGGCGGGGATGGTCGAGGCGGCGGGGAAGGTCGGGATGCTCATTTCGTTCTCCGTTTCGTTTCGTTCCTGCGTTCTGAGACAACCCTACGCGTCCTCCGCCCTAGAGTCAAAATCTTTTTTCATCCGCCCCGAAGAAAGTTCGCGAACCCGCGTACGTGCTAGGGTTCCCGCATGAAGTTCCTGCTCACCGACGACGTCCCGGAGTTCACCGCCGGGCTCCGCGAGGCCGGGCATGAGGTCGAGATCGCCGCGGTCGCCGACGTCTGCGACCTCGACGACTGGGACAACCCGAAGGACTACCCGCTCGGAGTCCTCGTCCGCGGCGCGCGCCCCGACGTCTTCGTCCTCGTCGACCCGGTCCGCTGGCTGGAGAACGGCGAGCAGTTTGCCTTCTGGCGCGGCCACGTTCAGCGCGCTCGGAAGACCGCCCTCGGCGTGATGTTCGTCCGGAACGACCCCTGGACCCTCGACCGGTTCCGGACGCGACGAGTCCGCGTCTGCGGGTCTCGTCCTCCCGACGTTGGGGTCTACGTCTCCGCCGACCGCGAGAGTGCCCTCCTCGCCGCCGCGAAGGGTCGGGCCGCGTGGTGGGACGGGTCGAACGTCGAACGGGTCGTAGCAGCCATCGAGGCGGCCCGGAAGGGTACGGGGTACTCGCCCCGTCGCGACCGCGAGAAATGGATCGCGTAGACCGAGGTCGGGCGCCCGACGAGAATTCGCCGGGTCGCCCTCTCCTCGTCGCCAGTCGCACATTCGGGCCACCCGGCAGCCGGTGGGACGGAGAACGCCCGGAGGGATTAGCGCCGGACGCTAGGAGGCCGCACATGGTGCGAGGTGCGGTGAACCCTCCCGGAAATTAGCGGATGGCGCCACGCCCGATCCGCTTCAGGGATTTGAACGTCGGCCCGCGTCCGCCGCGCCCACTTTTTGTCGACTCCTGCGAGAGGATACTCCCGCCGAGGACGAGAACCGAGAGCGCGCTGTCGACCGCCTTCAGCGTCCCCTTCCCGCCCCGGAAGGGCGGCGGGGAATGCGAGTCCGATATCACGTTCGCGATCTCGACTGCCGTGAAGTTCGATCCCGGCGCGAGGTCCAGGACGTCGACGATCACCGCCTGCATCGAGTCGCCTGCGTTCCATCGGCGCCGCGGGTCATTCCCCTCGTCGCGACGCTGAGCGATGTACCGTTGCAAGGTGCTGCGGCCGATCCCGATTTCAGCCGCGATACGTCGCGGCAAGGCTCCCTCTGAGAGGCGCCGATCGATCAAGGTCCAGTCAACCTGAATCGACGACTTCCTCGACTTCGGCCCCGGTTCGTCGACCTCGGGCGGCGCCTCTTCGGCTGGCGCGGTGAGGCGCTCCATCGAGACGTCCGCGCACTCGGGCGAGCACCAGTGCAGTCGATCGACGCTCAGCGCCGGGTCGCTGACCTTCCCGCAGACGCAGCATAGAGGGAGCGGAGCGGGCGTCGGGGCGACGGGCGTCCTGACTACCGGCTCGGCGCCGAGGCTGAGCCGACGCAGTCTCCGGATGGTCTCCGTCGAGACCCCTGTGCATCCCGCAAACGTCGCGGTCGCGACGCCGCTGTCGATGGCGACCCGGAAGGCTTCGGGCTGGACGACCTTGAGCGTGCGGCGTCCGCTTGTCGGCGACCGCCTCCACTCGAACAGCGCGCCGAGCTTCTCGATCATCTCGACGGTAATCGGGATTCCGGACCTGCGCCGCTTCGCGAACAGCGCTCCGACCTCTTGAGGGAGCAGCCTCCCGATCTCGGAGCAGAGCTTTCGATCAGTCCCTCCGAACGCGAGGTTGTAGGCCGAGATGATCTGCCAGCACGCCGGGTTCGAGTCGCGCCCGCCATACGCGAACTGAATCCGTTTCGCCGCGAGGTCGGTTAGGGCCATCACACCGCCCTCGGCGGCCTTCTTCTTCGGGGCCGCGTGGACGACGGGCGGGGGCACCGGCTCGGGCGCGTCGGTCAGCGGCTTCGCCTCGGCCCCATGTGCTTCGAGCATCGCAATGATCGTCGAGCGCTTCGTGTCGAGTTCCCTCGACTGCTCGGCGAGACGTTCGAGTCCCGCTTTCGCTTTCGCGATCGATTCGTCCCAGCTAGCGATTTCTCGGCGCAGGCGGTCGCAGTCGGCGCCGACTGCGACGACCTCGCGCTCAATCTCTCCCAATGAACGCCGGCCCATCGTGACGAGGCCGGGTTCTCGTACCACTCCCATGATTCTCTCCTCCTTGCGTGTGTGCGGGTAGATACCCGCGCGATTCCGAAGGGTTATCCCTTCCAGATGCGATCCCACTCCGCGATGTAGTGTTCGCGGGTCGTCTTGTAGAGATACGGGGTCGAGAACCGGACGGCCGCGAGACCCTTCGCGATCGCGTTCAGCGCCTCGACCTTCTCGGCGGGGACGAGCCGGACGACGTCGCGACCAGCCTTCGCCGAGCCCGAGGTGCGCGAGGTCGCGCTCGTCTCCGTCCAGAAGCAGACGAACGGGACCCCGTTCAGATCCTCGCGCCGGGCGTGGACCTCGACGACCTTCATCGGCCGCCCGAAGAAGGAGCCGGGGCCGCCCTCGTCGAAGGTCCGGGAGATGTAGGCGCCGGGGCGGATGTTCGCGATGTCGGTGTCGGTCAGCATCACTTCTGCCCTTCGCGCACCCAGCGGGCGGTCATGGCCAAGACCTGCTGTGCGCTGATCCCGGCTTCGAGGCAGCGGCGCTGCTCGTTCTGGATCCGCTCAGCGAGACCCGTTGAGGTCGAGCCGACGACGCTCCGCGCCAACCGCTCCAACTCTTCGACTGCGTTTGCGTTCTTCATCGCGTCCTCCTTCGTTCTGAGGACAACGCTACACCCCTGTTCGGGGAAAGTCAAAACTTTTTTCAGCTACCCGTCTGGGTCCCACTTCCCCGAGGGCAGGCCGAGCGGCAGATCCGCGCGGCGACGTCGACGCCTCATCTTCTTTTCGACCGAGCGGTTGACCTTCCCGCGCGCTCGTTCGAGCGACTCGGGCAGGGGCACCTCGTCCAGCGGCAAGACCGCCTTCTGACGCCCGACGTGCTTCGGGGTGGGCTTCCACCCCTTCTTCCTCCGGACGGCCTTCAGGACGTACAGGAGCGCCTGCGAGAGGGCGTCGACTTGATCGTCGAACTTCCCGTTCGGGAACGCGCCGCACTCGTCGATCAACTGCTGGACCCACGGGTACCGGAGGGTGCCGTCCGCGTGCGCGAGCTTCGGGTGCGGCAGGTAGACGTTCCCTCCCTCGACGAGCCCCGAGATGGCGGCGACGCGCGCCTCCTTCGACTCGGTCGGGTTGATCGGGATCAGCCCCGCGACCCGGTCCTTCACGACGTCCAGGATCGCCGCGCCGTTCGCCTTCTCCTCGACGAGGTGGCGCTTCGCCTGCGGCCAGCGGGTCGCCATCGACTCGAACGACCTCACCGAGTCGGTGAAGCTCATCCGGGACCGCGTCTGGTCGAGCAGGAACGCATCGACCCCGGCGATCCCCCACGCCTGCCCGACGACGAAGTCGGTCTTCGCCGCTTTCTTGAACGTCATATCCCAGGACGTGAAGACCTCGTCGACGTCGCCCGAGAGGCTGACATCCGCGGGGACGCCCGCGTCGTCTGACCAGAACTTCCACCACGCCTTGTGGAGCAGGTTCCCCTCGCCCGCGACCGGACACTGGTTGTGCTGCGCAGAGAACGCGATCGGCCCGAGCCCGAACGGCCCCTGCTCGTGATCGAGGTGAGCCTTCGGGAAGCGCTGCGGGAAGAGCGGCTCGCCCACCTCCGTCCGCGGATCCTTCCACCCGATGCGCGTCGCGTTCGGCGGGTCGGGATCGTCCTCCCGTTCGCGGTCGTATCCGTCCGGGTCGAACTCCGACGAGAGGCAGAGGTGGCACCACTCCGGGTCCTTGATCAGTTCGCCCGAGAGGTCTGCCTCGTGTAGGCGCTGCTGGACGACGACGAACGCCGCTCTCAGGACGTCGGTGACGCGCGTTCGCATCGTCTCGTTGAACCACGAGACGTGCTTCTCCAGGCGGATCGTGTAGATGTCCTGCGCCTTGAGCGGGTCGTCGACGATCACCCGGTCGGCGTGGCGCCCCGTTGCCTGCCCGTCGACCGACGTCGCCATAATGAAGCCGGTCCGGTCGGTCTCGACCTGCTTCTGCGTCGCGTGCTTGACCGCCCAGGCGTCGCGCCCGTGCTCGATCCGGATGAGCGTCCGGTACCAACTCGACTGGAGGATCGTCAGCCGCTTCTTCGACGCCTCCTTCGCGAGGTCGTCCGAGTAGCTCGCGCAGATGATGCGCTTCGTCGGATCGCGCAGCCATTCCCAGAGCGGCCAGCAGATCGTAACGACGCTCGTTTTCGAGTGACCGGGCGGGACGTTCAGGATGAAGCGGTTGACCTCGCCGTTCGTAATCGCTTCGAGGTGCTCGCAGATCGCGTCGAGGTGCCAATTCCAGACGAGCGGACGGCCCGGCTCGATCAGGGGCCACGCGAGCTTGACGAAGGCCGAGAGCCTCCGGATCGCGACTCGGTCTGCCGCGTCGAGAACTCCCTCGCGCATCGCCTGCCGAGCAGGGGCGTCGATCATCGCGCCCCGAGTCTCGCCAATCTCTCGACGATGCCCTCCATTCTCTGAAGTCTTTCGGCGGCCCGATCGGCGATCTCCGGGACTAGCTCACAGCCGATGAAGCGACGCCCCTCCCTTAGCACCGCCTCTCCCGTGGAACCCGATCCGACGAACGGATCGCAGATCAGCGATCCCGGTGGAGCGATTGTGACCAAGGGGCGAAGGAGGTCGACAGGCTTCTCCGTAATATGGATCCGGTCACGCGGAGGGCTAACCCGGAAGACCCCCGGCAAATACGGGGCGCCCTCCCACGGCTTGTGAGGCCCGTTCGTCGCCGCGACGATGAACTCGGTCTGTTGCCTGAATCTTCCGTGCATCGGCCTTCCGCCGACCTTGTTCCAAACGGCAATGCCCCTCCAGACCCAGCCACCCGCTTGAACTGCGTCCGTTACGGTCGGCATCTGCCGCCAGTCTGTGAAGACCAAGAGCCACCCGCCGGGAAGGGTCGACCGGAGAGCGTCGGAAGCCCAGAGCGACATCCAGGCGAGGAAGCCCCGTTGGTCCCGGTTATCTCCCGCGAAGTCGGGAAGGCTTTCATTTCTGGACCCGCCCGTAACGTACTTCCCCTTTGTCATCGGTCCGGTTCGGTCAGACCGGACCATCCCCCCCGACGAATACGGCGGATCAGTAATGACGGCAGAGAACTTCTCGCCCTCGTACTCGCGCAGCCAGCGAACGGAGTCGGCTTCTTCGATTGACCAGCTCACCCCGCGCGAGCTTCCAGTTCTCGACGGACGTTCTCGGTCGTGACCCGGGCGAGGTCATCCGCGACCGACTCGACGTCCTCGTCGCTGACGCCGCCCGCCGACCGCAGCGCGAACTCGACCGGGACGCCCGCGTCGACGAGGTCTTTCACTGCCTGCGCCCGATCCTTCGCGATCGTCGCGCGCATCGCTTCGTCCAGGGCCGACGCGCCGGGCATTTCGACCCGTACCTCGCCGGGGTTCGGGACGACGCCCGCCGCGAGCAGCGCGCGGAAAACGAACGACTCCATGATCTTCTGCGCGTCCATCTGCCGGTTGCGGATCGTCAACGCAAAGTGGAGCCCCTGCTGCTCCAGCGTCGCCCGTGAGTTCACGTCGCGCTCCAGCCCGACGAACGACTTCGGGATCCCCGCCGCGATGAAGAACCGATCCTGGAGATACTCCAGAAGCTCGACCATTTGCGAGAGGTTCGTCGGCGGGATCACCACCGCCTCGGGCTTCGTGTCGATCCCGTCGACCACCCGGTACGGCACCGGGCGCGGGCCCGTCTCGACCGTCGCCGCAGCCCTCTTCCGCAGGTTCCCGCCCGAGTCGAAGACGACGTCGAACGAGCCGTAGTCCTGCGCCTGCGTGATCCACTCGTCCAGCTTCTCGTCGTCGAGTTCGGCCGGGAACGGCCAGAGCCAGTAGACGTCGCCCGACGCGCGTCGCAGAGCGAGGAACGTCGCCGTGTCTCCGACCGCCTCGTGGTGGCGCCGTACGCCGCGCGCCGAGTGCCAGAGGGAGCGCCCGTACGCGGCCCCTCGCAGCGGCGAGTGGGCGTAGTGGACGACCTCGAACGGGTGCAGCTTGAGCGGCTCGGCCGAACCCTGCTCGACCTCGTAGTGAGAGAGCAGTCCCGCCCGTTCGTAGATCGTCACGAGTTCCGGACGCCAGTGGCGCTCGGCGACGAGCGCTCGATCCTCGAACGAGAAGATCCCCTGCGCGACCGAGTCGCCCAGCCACATCCCTTCGTGGATCATCCCGCGGCCGACCTCGGGGACCTTCAGGCGGTCCCACGCGCCCTCGGCGATCCGCTTGACCTCGGCCCGCGCGCCGTCGGCGAAGACCAGCTGCGGCCCCTCGCCCTCCCCGCCGCCGAAGACGAAGTCGACGACGACTTCGAGCCCGCGCGCGAGTTCGGGGACCTCCTCCGCAATCTCGCGGTAGTCGACGATCCGCTCCCGCCGTCCCGCCTCGAAGGCCCGACGCCCGAGCGAGTTCGAGAGGGAATTGATACGGCGCTGAAGGGTGTGCTGCGACGTCGTCCGGGCGAGCGGGTTCTTGTCGGCGTCGTCCCCGAACGGCCCCAGCTGGATCGATACCTGCCGAGGGGCCTTCGGCGTCAGCCGGCGGCGCATGAACGCGAGGACCTCGGCGGCGACGCCGGTCGGCTCGAAGGGCTTAGCGTCGGCCACGGGAATCCTCCTGGAGTGAGCGCCGACCCTTCTGCGTCTGGAAGAACGGACAGACCGTCACCGCCTCGCCGAGCCGTAGGCGCCGGCTCCCGGGGTGGTCGGGGACGGCGCAGCGCCCGCACCCGAGGTTCATCTCGCAGGTCTCGCAGAGGTTCTGGCTCATGGGGGGAAGCGTACACCGGGCGCCCGTCGCCCGGCCACTACCAGCCGAAGCGGAAGCCCATCCGACCGATGTAGTCGTGGGAGAGTTCGCGCGGCACGCCCGCCTTCGCCGCGAGTCGCTTGAACCTCTCCGCGTTGATCGTCCCGTGGTCGTCGCCCTCAATGAGCCACAGGCGGTGGGGGCCATCCCACCCCGCCGAGGTCGACAGCGAGCGGCCGTCGCCGAGGTCGATCGCCTCGTGATCGTCCGCCTGCCCCGAGGGGCGCATCGACCAGCGAGCGACCTCGAACGGGAGATCGTCGTCCTCGAAGAAGTTCACGCAGTTGTCCCACTCCTCGCACCCGACGATGATCTCGTCCATCTCGATGCTGAGGTAGCCCTCAGTCTTGACGACCGTCCCGGTCGAGTCTCCGAGCACCATGAAGAACTCGGTCTCGTACATCTCGGTGAACCGAACCGTCTCGCCGACCTCGATCGCCATCTCGCTTCTCCGTTCGTTCCGTTTCCCTGACCTGAGAAGATCTTAGGGGCACGGGAGCAGAGAATCAATACTTTTTTACACGCCGCCGATCGGCGCCCGGATGATCGGGTTCAGGTCGTACGCCTTCCCCTTCTTCCGGTGGACCTTCGATGCGCCTGAATCGATCCGGACGAGCCCCTCGCCCCACTTCCTCCGGAAGGCGTCCAGTTGCCGCCGCTCGACCTCGATCGTCCGGTAGGTCGCGCACCCTCCGACCTCCTCGTGGTCGGGCTTCATCATGTGCAGCCAGTTGAACCGGACCGTCCGCCGATACAGGTTGAGAATCTGGAGGCAAAAGTCGAGGTCCTCCTTCAGCGGGATCGACTCGTCGAACCGGACCGCCATCGTCTGAAGATCCGGGAACCCCTGCCAGGATCCGGAGATGTACGACTTGCAGGAAAAGGGCGTGTACTCCCGGTACGAACCCTTGTCCGAGATGACATTCAGCCCCCACAGCGGGGCGCCCCACTCCTCCGCCACGATCCACGCCGTCTCGATGAACTCGGCGACCTCCTCGGGCGTGAGGGCCTTCTCCTGCATCCCCTCGCGTCCGGCCGCAGGGATCCACTCCCTGACCGCGCGGATGTCGTCGTCGACCATCAGCAGCCGGTCAGCGCCCTCCGCCTTCGCGTAGTCGAGGATCCAGTTCCGGACGCGGGCGATGTTCCCCTTCGCCGAGTCGGGCGCGACGACGATGTTGTGACCCGCCTCGCGGTAGGCAGCAGCCTCGAACTCGTGAACCACGTACGCCACGCCCGGGAGGGTCCGGTGGGTCGTGACACGGTCCGACCGCTTGAAGGACGGCGAAAGCAGTAGCTCGATCACGATCCACCGAACTCCGACAGGCTGGACAGATACGCCGCGCCGTCGACCACTCGCCCGACGCCCCGACTCCACTCCCCTCCGCCCCTCCGCGTCGCTGCCTTCGTCGAGAGGTTGAAGTGGGTCTGCGCCGCCAGCCAGTCAACGTCGTTCCTGAACGTCAGGACAACGTAGTTGTTCGACTCGCCGATGACCTCGGAGAACTCGACCTCGGGCGCCTCCGCGCCTCCCATTCCCGGCCCTGCGGGGCCGTCTCCGCCGAGGCCGTCGAGTTCGCCCGCCGAGAACCCCGCGATTTCGCGAAGCCCCTCGTCTAGGCCCTCCAGGACCCCGGCAAGGACGTCCTCGTCCCACTCGCCGAGTTCCGCCGTCCGGTTGTCCGCGATCGCGAACGCTGCCGCCTCGTCGTCGGTCCCCTCGAACTCGGTGACCGCGATGTTCGCCCACCCCTCCTCTACCGCCGCGCGCAGCGTCCCGTTCCCCGCGAGGACGACTCCGTCCCGGACAACGATCGGCTTCTTCTGCCCGAACCGCCTCAACGAGTACCGGATCGCCGCGATGTTCCGCTCGGAGTGCAGACGCGCGTTCGAGGGATCGAGAGTCAGGCCCTCGATCGGGCGGACGAGGGGCACGAGGTCCTCTGAGAACTTCTCGGTGCCGATCTTCTTGCGCTTGGCCATGAGCTACGGTGCCGCAGAGGCACAACCGCGTCAAGGTAGCGACCGAGGCCGCCGTCTCGGGGGGCACGCTTCGCGGGGAAGCGGACGACCTCGGTCCCTAGTCGTCTAGCACCGCGAGGACGCCGCGCGCGAGCCCCTTATCCTTGACCGGCTTGATCGTCCGGCTCCGGGCAAGGGTCGTGCGCTTCTCGTCGATCTCGTCGATCCGCAGGAGCAGCGTCTCCAGTTCCAGGATCAGCGCCGCGCGCTTCTTCGCGAGCTTCTTCTTCCGCCAGGGCGAGCCGTCGATCAGCTTGATCTCCTTCCGAAGCTCGAACGCCCGCGCCTCACGTCGCCCTCGCTCCTCCATCTCGTCCGAGCAGCGCAGGTCTCGGCAGTGGACGAAGGCGAGCCGGCCCGGGGAGAGACCCAGGTCCGCCCCGTCGAGGGTCGTCTGCCCGCACTCAGGCCCCGCCATCGCTTCGACGAGGACCCGGCTCCCGGGCTGGACCGCGGCGGGCACGTCCGGCCCGACTGCGATCACGTCCGCGACCCCGGTCGGGAACATGCGGTGACCCTCGGCGAGAGCGATCAGGCCGCCGGTCCACATCTCTTCCGACGCCTTCTGGTCGACTCGGACCAGCACGAGGTCGCGGAGCGGGCGCACCTTCGAGAAGCGCTGCGGGCGCGGAGCAGTGACCGGGACGAAGAGGTCCCGACCCGGTCGCGCGCGTCGTCGTACGTTCAGGGGCATCGTCTCCTCCTACAGGTCGTAGCCGAACCGCGCGGCGAGTTCGCCGTCGCGTTCCCGGATCAGCGTCACCGCCTCGCGATCGAGGGGCGCTCGGCCAGCGTAGCTCTCGAAGGTCGGCGGCGCGGTGTAGATCGCCTTTCGCAGGCTCGCCGGGAGCTTCCCGGGGATGAGGGTCGCCAATGCGAGCCCGAGGTTGTCCCTCAGAGCCTCGTACCGGAGCACCATCACCCGATCGTCCGGCTCGCCTACCACCGCCCGTACGTGCCCACTCCAGGGCTCCGCGTAGGTCATCCACGGCAGGGCCGCGAGGAAGCCTCGCCCGTTCTCGAAGTGCGCCGCGTAGCAGCGCGTACGGGCGTCGGGCGCCTCGTCGTACATCGCCCGCCCCAGCCCGTTCGCGTAGTCGCGCTCCATCCAGCAGTGCTCGTGGAACGCGTACCAGCTGCGGTACCACGTACGCGGGTCCCGGACGAACGCGAACGCCGCACCGCCTGGAGGGACGTGCTCGACCCCGCCGTGCTTCGGCAGGGCGCGACGGACGCGCCACTCCTTCGGGGCGTGCGCCCGGAGAATCTCCTCGACCCACGTCCCGCCCGTGCGCGGGACGTGAAGGAAGGAGAAGTGCTTCGACCTCAGCACGAGCAGTCGACCGAGGTCCCGTCGATGAAGTGTACGACCCCGTCCCGGAGCCCGATCGCGATCGGGTGCTTCGCGGAGTACGGCTTGATCGCCTCGCGCATCTTCTCGATATCGAAGAACTTCACGATCACCGACGACGTCGAGACGTCGGCCGGGTGGCTCGGGATGTAGCCCACCGTGACCGAGGTCCCTGGAGCGTAGGCCGCGATCCGCGCGTCGACGCGCTCGCCCTTGACGTCGAAGCAGACGAGCGACCCTCGTCCTCGGGTCAGCGCCTCGAACTGCGTCAGCACCCGCGAGAGCCACCCCTTCTCGACGACCACGACCTTGTCGGTCAGGTCGAGGGGCGCGAGCTTCGCCGCGCGCCTCGCGCTGACCTCGATCGACTTCCGCGTCGGGCGCTTCTCGTACATCGCCTCTAGCATCTTCAGGGCGTGCTCCTCGTAGCCCTTCGTCACGACCGGGTGCCGGTGAGTGGCGACCGGCGTGTCGTCGTACGCCTCGGTCGGTTCATCGTCGACTGGCGCGTCGTCCCCGTGGATCGCCGAGAGCGGCGGGTGCTCGCGCTCGCCCAGGTGAGCGGGAGGCTCGTCGTCGACGGAGGGCGCGACCGCGTACCTGTAGGAGGAGACGTGATCGAGTGCGGCGATCAGCGAGCGCTCGAAGCCGTCGAGCAGGGCCGCGAGGTCCTCCTCGCTCATCTCGTCGTCGAGGAACTCCTTCGGGACCGGGAACGCGGTCGGGCAGTGCGGGCCGAGGACCGTCCGGTAGACGACTCCGAGCGCCTTCCCGAAGTTCGCGCGCTGCGTGTGGAGCGCGTCGCGCTCGCGGCGCAGTTCGTAGTACCGCCCCACCCCGGTCTCCCGGGCCTCGTCGATCCGCTTCGAGACGTCGTACATCGTCTCGGCCATCGAGGCGTTACCGCCTCGGTCGAACCGCGCGGCCATGTCCCGCGCCCACTCGCTCGGGCACGCCGTCGTGCTGCCAGGGATGTGGGTCGTCGTGCGACCCACGGTCTCGTCGGTGCTCATCTCGTCCTCCTTCGTCCGTTGTAGATACTCGATCGGGCGCCAGGGGTTAACCCAGCGCGTCGTTCGTTCAGGCCGCGAGGGCGTCGCAGTGCGGGGAGCCTTCGAGCGCCCAGAGGGCGCAGCAGTAGAACTCGTAATCGATGTCGAGGAAGTGGTCCTCGGTCGTCGCCTCGTCGAGGAAGACCGCGACGCAGCCGTCCGCGTCGGCGGCGACCTGCGCGAAGATGTCGCGGAGGGCCGCGGCGAAGGTCGCTCGGTAATCGCCACCGTATCCGGCGACGGAGCGGCGGGCGACGCGATGAGCGATCTTGAATGTGGCGGCGTTGCGGTTCATTTCGTTCTCCGTTTTGTTTCGATTTCCTTAACTGAGAACCATCGTACGGGAGGGCGATCCTAAAATCAAATACTTTTTACGGGTCCCCCGAATCACCGCACCACCGGTGGGTCGCGTACCACTCGGAGAGCTTCGCCGTGCGCAGGATCCAGAGGACCGGATCGCGAGAGAAGAAGACCGGAGGCGAGGGTTCGGCGTGGACGCTCAGCCGGCACTCTCTTCGACGAGGTGCGCCGTCGCCTCCTGGAGCCAGAGGATGAAGCCCGACGCGTCCTCGCACGTCCGGGCCTCTTGCGCGATCTCGGAGAGCAGATCGGCGGGCTCGATGACCGGAAGTGGCGGCGCGGCCTTCTCGCCGCGCAGCCGGTACAGCGCCACGCGGATCGGGCCGGCGATGCGGCGGACGCCTTCGAGTTCCTCGGCGACGCGCGCCTCCTGCTCGTCGAGCGGGGCGAGCCGGTCGGCGAGTTCCGACGCGACCGCGTCCGCGTCTTCGAGGTCCTCCGCGCGGAGGTCGCCCTGGAGGAACCGATCGACCTCGGGCCGGTCGGCAAGATATTTCGCCATCTCGTCGGCGACGCGCTCGCGAACGCCGTCCCAGGCATCGAGCGCCTTTGGGTCTCCGCGGAAGAACCGCATCCCCGGCTGAGCCAGCCCGTAGAGGTCCTCCAAGCGCTTGAGCACCTGCGCCGGACGCTCGGGTGCCGGCTCCTCCTCGGTCCACGCCGCGACCTCCTCGCCGAGCACCTCCGCCTCGGCGATCTCGTTCGCATAGAGCCCGCTGTAGGGTCGTTCCACGACTCCCTCGACCTCGGGGTGAGCGACCTCGTTCGCCGCGCCGATGTCGGGGAGGTTCCGGGCAAGCCAGAGCAGCCGCCCGACCTGCCACGCGCTCAGGCCCAGCCGGGCCTCCTCCTTCCCTCCGTCCTCGGGCGGGGAGTAGTCGATCACGCCGCCCGGTAGGAGCCAGCACTCGGAGAGGATGTCGACGACTTGGTGCGCGATCAGTCCCGCCTCCTCGTCCCTCTCCGCGATCGACGCGAGGTGCGCGATCGCCCTCTCCGTCCAAACGAAGTCGAGCGGCGTCGCCTCGGGGCGGCCGTCGACCTGCTGCACCGTCCACCCGAAGAGCGTGCGCCTCGTGGCCCCTGCTCGCCGCCGACGTACCGCGACCGCGTCGCACTTCGCGCGCGCCTCCTCGGTCGTCAGCGCGCCCGGCGGAAAGACCGCCGTCGACGCTGCTCGCTCATGCACCTCGAAGCCGCCCGCCCCGGACGTCCTCATCTCCAACCCGAGCGGGTGGAAGAAGACGCGGTTCGCCTCCATCAGCACGCCGGCCGTCTTCGCTTCACTCCGGTTCATCTCGCCCTCCTAGATCGCTGATCCACACTCTGCCCGCTGCGGCTCCCCTGAGCCTCCTAGCGCCCCGTTCGAGTCTACCCAACGCTCGCATCGTCCCAGCGACGTCGCGGGCCTCTACGGCCCGCAAGAGCGCCTCTACGGCCCCTTCGACGTACCTCCAGCCCTCGCCTTCTTCCTGCACCAGCGTTTCGCCTCTCCTCGGTCGTCGAACCCGGTCGCGATCCCTCGGCTCTCCGCCGGGAACGAGACTGATGCCCACCAGCCTCCGCCATGAGAATCCGACCGAGGGTGAAGCTTACAGACCGCCTCGGGCAGGCGCAGGACGATCCCGCCCTCCCGCTCCGGGTCGGCCTTCCAGCGAGCGCCGCTCATAGGCCCGGGAACGCGAACGCGCGCTCGACGACGATCGTCTCCTGAACTTGCTTCACCATCCTGCCCTCCTTCCTCGACGGGTACCTGTCACCGGGCCGAGGGTTTCGCGCCTCGTTCCCATTTCCCGTCCAGTGCCCGGAAGACCCGGCCCGAGGCTTCGAGCAGATCGAGCGCCCGCCGGACCGCGTAGGCCCCCGAGTGTCCCGAGAAGGCGAGCGCGTGCGCCTCGCCCCAGACCTCTCGCGCTAGCTCTCCGGGGCGCCACGCACGGTGGCCCATCGCTGCCTCGACGCGCTCGATCGACTCGCGGACCGGCGGAGCCGAATCGCCGATCGTCAGCCCGCCGTGGATCAGCGCCCGGACCGACTCGGAGATATTCTCGCCGTAGCGCCGCGCTCGTTCGTCGATCCCGGACCACCACGACGACGACGCGTAGACCGTGACGGTCCCGCCGTCCTCCGAGCGCGTGTTCTCCGAGAGGTAGCAGTCGGTCCTGAGCGGGGGCTGGCGCTTCGCTGAGAGCCCGAGGTCGACGAGGCGCACGACCTCCTCGGAGCGGGCCGATCCGTTCGCGAGGACGAACGCGTCGATCGCGGCGACCAGGGAAGGCCCGAGCCCGACGTTCCTCCGCTGCTTCACGATCACCGCCCTCGCTTCGCCTTCTCGATCCGCTTCGCACGCTCAGCCCCGAGGAGTAGCTCGGGATCGAGCGCCCGCTCATTGACGCACAACCGCATCCCGTAGTCGACCAGGGCTCCCTCGGTCGCCTCGACGCGCAGGCTGCGCACGGGCGCCGACGCTCCGTAGAACTGGATCGCCGAGTACGGGGCCAGGAGCCCCGTAGGCCACGGCGAGAGCCGCGCCAAGGGGAACGTGAGGGCCGAGGGGAGAGGCTCGGCTTCCAGGGCTACGGAGACGAGGAAGCGGCCCGCCTCGGAGACGGTCCTCCCCGAGGTCGCCGCGTACCGGCAGAGTCGTTCGTCGACTGGACCGTCGAGGTATCGACGAAGTTCAGCGTTCACGAGGTTTTCATCGTGTCGCCCCCGCGATGTCGTGTCCCCATTGAGTGAGCCGGCCGTCGAGCACAAGGCCCTTGGCCTGGAGGCGGTCGAGGGTTCTTTGGAGGCGTCTCGGGCTCGGCGGATCTCGTCGGTACGAGAGTGGGTGTCCGCCCATGAAGAGGGCCTTGAGCACGAGGGTCTGGACTGGGCTGATACTCATGCCCCGGTCGTGGCGGACATGTTCAGCGCATCGGTGGTGCCCGACCGTGCAGGTGTTCGAGCACCGTACGCCGGGCTCGGCAGCCACAGGGCACTGGTCGGAGGTCGTCAGGCGAGGCTTCATCACTGGTAGCCGCAGCCATCCGGGTGGACGCAGCCGGCCGTGACGCCCTCGCCGGGCAGGCACCCGCACCCGGGACCGCTGCTGACGTAGGCCGCGGTACGTGGGTTGTCCAGGTCGACGAGGACGTCGACAGGGCCGGTGACGACCTCCAGGTTATGCCCGGTCATGTTCTTCTCCTTCGTTCCGGTTGAAGCCAGCAGGAAGAGCGAAAACCGATCCGCGTTACCGACCGGCGCCCGTAGGCCCTCGTCTGCGTTACCGACGAGGCGTCGTCTCCCCTGCTTGTCCGCTACAGGCGCTCGGCGATCAGGTCGCCGTAGAGCGAGACGCCGCGGAGGTGATCGCCGATCTCTTCCGAGAGATCGATCTGCGCCTCCAGGTCTTCCGGGGCCTCGACCTCGGTCGCCGCGATGATCGCCGCCGCCTTCGCGTCGGCCCAGGTCGGAACGTCCTTGCCGCTCTCCAGCAGGTCGCGCTCCAGGTTCGGGGGGAGGGACGCGATGATGATCATGAAGGCCGCGTTGCTCATTTCGTTCTCCGTTTCGTTTCGTTTCCCTGACCTGAGATGAGAATAGGGGAACGGGAGCGGAGAGTCAAAAACTATTTACCGCTACCCCCGAAAATAATCCGTAGCCCCAGGGTCTACGCGCTTCTGCGCATCAGGCAGGATCGGCACGTCGCCTCGTCCGGCCACCGAGTCGTCTTCGCCTTCGCCCCGAGATAGGCGCCGCAGTAGCCGCGAAAGCTCTTCGGATCGTTCTCGTCCGGCCCTCGGATCAGGTGTACGACCTTCCGCCGCGCGCCGCTCATCCCGACCCGTACCCGTCCCGGTACCAGCCCTCGCCCTTCAGGACCGTCGACGTCTTCTGCGGGACGCGATGCAGGACCCCGGAGCAGTCCGGCTCGCGACAGGCGCGGAGCGGCTCGTCGCTCATCTTCGCCTCGACGCCGAAGCGCCGCAGGCAGACGCCGCACTCGTACAGATAGCGGGCCACTACGCAGCCCCCAGGACCGCGGCGCGGACTTCCTCGGGGAAAGACGCGCCCTCGTCTTCGAGGACCGTCAGGGCCTGTCGTAGGCGCTCCTCGCTGATGTCGCCCTCGCGCTCGGTCGGGGCGCCCGGACCAGCGCCGCCGAAGCTCGGGACCTCCGCCGCGAACTTCTCCGGACGCTGCTTCGCGAGCCACCACTGCGCCGCCTTCATCGTCGACGCCTGGGCCGATCCGTCGAAGACCACCTTGACCTGCTTCGCGACGCCTCGGCCGATCCCGGCGCGGATGGACGCGACGAACTCAGAGACCGCCTCTCCGGGAACGTACGGCGCCGAGAGCCAGCGCTTTAGGACGCTCGGGTGCAGGCCGACCGCCCAGCACGCGTCCGCGTCGGGCACGCCGATCGCGAGCATCGCTCGAAGCTCGTCTCGCTGCTTCGGCGTCAGATGCTCGGGCAGGATCCCCCCGAGTGGGGCGGGCTTCTTCTTCGTACTCGCCATCGTTCTCTAGGGTTCCCGCGCCTTCGCGGGACGTCAAGGCGGCCGTTGTGCTTCTGTCGTGCAGGGGCCGGATGCTATTCCTGCTCTCGCAGGAATCAGCGCGCGAGTCACACCTCGTCGGGCGCCTCGTTCGGGCCAGGGCGCTCCCGTGGTGGGCGCTGCTTCGAGTAGTGCTCCCGGAAGTCGTCGCGGTTCATCAGCTGATGACTCCATCGTCGTGCAGCGCCTTCAGCGCCCAGGCGACGAGATCGGTCGGGATCTGGTAGCCGCCGCCTTCCCCGGGATGGTTCGGCAGGATCTCCCGGATCTTGGCCGCCTCCGCTTCGCCCCGCATGCGCAAACACGTCGCCGATGTAGTAGGACGTACCTTCCGGAGCGCGTCGACGAGCGCGTGGCGCTCGGGGGCCAGCACGAAGGCGTAGGGCGCCCCGTGCCTCTCCGCCGCCTGCCATGCCGCGTAGACGCCCTTGAGGGGCGGGCGGAGGCCGCTCCAGTCGCGAGGGGCGGAGAGCGGCTCAGAGGCCGGTCCAGGGGCCGGCGCGGGCCTGTCCTTCGAGTACCGCTCCCGGAAGTCGTCACGGTCCATCGTCCTAGCTCTTCGCGGAGAGCGCGTACGTCCGGCGCCGCAGGTCGTCGACGATCTGGCTCCAGGCCGCCGCCTCTTCGGTGCGCCGGTTCCCCGCCGCGATGACCAACTGGTCGAGCGCCATCTCGTAGGTCCCCACGAGGCCGCGTGCGGTGAGGACCGCGACGGCGCGCGTCCGGATGCGGGAGCACACCGTGTACCGGGGGAGGTCCTCCGCGTAGTGCATCGTTCCCTCCGAGATCTCCTGGGCCATCTCGCGGACCGCCGCCTTCGCTCTCTCCGCCGCGTCCGTCCAGTGCTCGATCGCGGCGAGGTCCGCCTTCTGCTTCTCGGTCTTCCCGACGTAGTGCTCGACCCCGTCGTCGTCGACGATGATCGCGGAGACGACGCCCTCGCGGGTCGCGTACTCGTCGGCGAGGCCCTTCGCCTCGGCGAGGTCTTCGCCGGCCTCGATGCCACCTGCGGTCTCGTTCGATCGGGTCACGATCAGCGTGTAATTCATCGGTTTCTCCAGGTCTCGGGCGCGGGGTCGTTCCCGGCCTCTACGTCCTCAAGCCCGCCGGGCGGTTCCGGCGGGCTACGCGGACTTGCGGGCCCCGCTTTGGGGCCCGCTTCCCGCTCCCGCCTCAGCGGACCAGCGCCCGCGCCCGCTTCTCGTCGAGGCCGAGGGCGATGAGGTCGGCGACCTTCTTCTCGCGGCGGGCCTCGCGCTCCTGGAAGAGGGCGACGTCGGCGCGGGCCTCGTCGACGATCCCGCCATCGTTGCGCCCGACCATCCGGGCCGCCGCGAGGAAGGCGGCGCCACGCTCGGCCGCGCTCGGCTCCGAGTCGGCCCAGGCTTCCCCGTCGTTCGTGAGGTCGGCCATCGCGATCTCCAGCGCGCGGTCCCAGGTGATCCCGTCGAGGCCGTGCTCGGTGCGGGCGGCGTGGCGGGTGACTCGGAAGTTCTCGCGAAGGGTCTCGATGGCGTTCATTTCGTTTCTCCGTTTCCGTTTCGTTCCTTCGTTCTGAGATCAATCTACGGGAGGACGGAGGCAGAGTCAAAACTATTTTCACCTTCCCCGAAAGAAAGTCCTCAAACCCAGGATCTACGCGGACTTGCGGGCCCTAGCGGACGAGGGCGCGCACGAGCGCTCGTGCGACGGCGACGCTCGCGCCTTCCGGGATGTGGACGGTGGTCTCGACGCCGTCGACCTCGATCGACGCTTGCCACTGGTAGGGCGCACCCCGGTCCTGGACCATCCCGCGTCGGGCGCCTGCGGCGGGGCGGGACGGACGCTCGCGGTCCATCGAGCCGATGACCATCCCGCCGAGGACGACCCACCACTCGGTGCGGCCCTCGTCGGTTCCTGCGTTCTCGAAAACGACCTTGGCGCTCATTTCGTTCTCCGTTTCGTTTCGATTTCCTTAACTGAGAACCATCTTACGGGCAGGCTCAGGAAGAGTCAAAAACTATTTACGAGAGAGTGAAAGAAAGTCGCAGGCCCAGGATCTACGCGGACTTGCGTGGCTTCCTGCCGCGCTGGAGCGCGCCGATCCACGTGAGGACCTGCGTCCGCGAGCCCTCGTCGGGCGCGCGCTTCGCGATCCGCCCGAGGGTCGTGACCCGGATCGACGCATCGATCGCCGAGGCGGACGCGATCATCCAGGCGTGGGTCAGGTAGTCGCCCTGCTCGGGATCGAACGGGATCGGATCGACCGCGAGGCTGCGCCACTCGGCGACGGGCTCGCGCTCGATCGTTCCGTCCTCGTTGACCCACTGTACGCCGCCCCTGGAGCCCTCCAGGACGAGGAGGAACCCGATCCCCCTCCTCCACAGCTGGCCGGCCTTGGGGAGGGGTCTACGCGCCTGCACGTCCCGGACGGAGGCGCGGAGAGTCTCGGAGGGGTCGGCCACGGGGCCAGCCTACCAGAGGCCGGCGCCCGAGGCCCGAAGGCTCAGCCGTTCGCGGCGGCGGCCTTCTTCTCGGCGCGGCGGAGGCGGCTCTCCTCGCGGCGGCAGGCCCGGCAGTGGCTCTGACGGCGGATGCCCTTGCCCTTGCCCATGTTCCGGTACCCGAAGTGGACCTCGACGCCCTCGCCGTGGGCGACCGCGCCGCAGCGGGGACAGATCGCCATCTCGCGGAAGGCGGCCTCGGGGATCGCGACGACCGCGACGACCGCGGGGATGACCGGCTCGGCGCGGTCGAGGTGCGCGACCTCCTGCGC
>Ga0209128_1000038_pt1 | contig 81975 bp, 69 predicted proteins | sample ETNvirnome_6_100_FD_184072 | JGI IMG/M metagenome (GOLD analysis project Ga0209128, IMG submission 184072) | Marine viral communities from the Pacific Ocean - ETNP_6_100 (SPAdes) (version 2) | ecosystem: Environmental > Aquatic > Marine > Oceanic | place: Pacific Ocean | collected 2013-06-19
TTAAGTATCTTAAAAAATAAATTTTATTTAGCGATAGAACGCTAATTTAACGCCCCGAATTAGTTCGGGGTTTTTTACTATGAGGTAATATTATGGATAAAGTAATAGGAGCATTAAACAAAGTTGGTGATCTATTCCGATCAATTACGGGGGCAGGTTTGGCACTTTTGGCAACAGCTGTCGTTGTGCAGGTTCTTTTTGGGCCCCAGGCACCGTTTTTGCCGATTGATGTAGTGGGCGGTATTGTCGATCTTACTAAACAATTAGGAAGTGAAGGTTTAGTCGGTTTAGCAGCAGTTGGAGTGCTGGCGGCTTTGTTTAGCAAAAAATAACTCTAACGAGTGAATAATAAATTAAAAGAGAGGGCTTGTGTCCTCTTTTTTTTTCTAATTAATATATGAGAACCGGATCACTTGTTACCTATAAATGTTATAAAAATATTGAAAAAATTAATGATATTGGTGTAGTATTAGAGATACAATCTAATTTGATCCTAAAAGAATCTATTGGGTTTGATTACGAGGATTTATTGAGAATACATTGGTTTACTGCTAAATGTTTAGATAATGTACCTGCCTATAGAACGGATTATCTTAGAAGAAGGTGGTATCTGAGAGAGGGAATATATATTATAGATAGGGAGAAAGCATATGGCAACTTTTAAAAAAGGAGATTGGGTTCAAATTACTCCGCGCCCCGATCCCTATTGGCAACATTGGAACACCGCCCATGATGCCATGGTGGGAATGATTGGAAGAATTGTAGAGATGGAGAAGGATCCGGACGATGGCGCCCTTACCTTTGTTCAGGTTCTTATCTATGATGAAAGCCTCGATCCCTTGATGCAAGAATGGTTTTTAGAAAGACATCTTATTTTATCGACTCGTTATGACAAAATTTTAGACGATGAATTACATAAAGCGTGTGACGAATTGCAAAAATGGGAAGCAAAGAAGAAAAATATGGTTGATGATAGTTTGCGCAAAGCATTTGGTTGTGAAACCGAAGAGAAGGAAAAGCCAAAAAAAAAGACAAAGAAAAAATCTACAAGCGCGCTCGAAGTATCTCACGAAGAAGATTGCGAAAAATGGGAAGACGACACTGAAGAAATTTTACAGTGCGATATTGATATAATTTTAGAAGAATTAGAAGAAATGGACGGCTTTGACTACGATCAAGCGTGGAAAGATCCCGATGGCGCAGACTAAAAAATTTGTAAGGGGAGATCTGGTATATTGCAATATTTTAGGGAGTGCCTCTGAGGACTGGGAAGTCGCCGTGGAGGGAAGTCGCCTCTTAGATCTTCAACATACTATTTTTTCATGGCCAAATGTCTTGGGAGTGATTTTAGAGGCGCGCCCCACCCTTAAAGTAGCGAAAATATATATTATAGCCTTAAATAGGTGCATCAGAACTTCTTATGACAACCTATTTATTCTAAAAGAGGAAAAACATGACTATAATAACTAATGCGGTAGCACGACAACTAGTAGAAAGGGTAGAAAACATTCTTTATTCCAAGGGATATGCCTTTTTTGACTCTAATTTAGCTTGGAATTTAAATATTATTGGTGTTAGAAGCAAAAATCGCACCATAAATCGATTTGATGACAATATTCTTGTCATTTATCGTAACGACAAGAAAGAATGGGAAGTATTTTCCGTGTCGGCTACCACCGATCCGGGACTCGTCCCTCTTCTTAACCCCATTAATAAAAATGGGACTGCCATTTTAGTTCCTGGGCAATACCGAGGATCCCATAAAATTGATTTGCATGCCGGAAAATATCTAGCATTGCGCCAAAGTGGAGGGACTGTAAAGGTATATCGCGACGATGATCGAAATAAAGCCCTTAAAATGGACGCGAACACTATTGAGGAAGGGTATTTTGGCATAAATATTCATCGTGGGGCGCGCAAAGGCAGCACTAAACTGGTTCAGTCTTACAGTGCGGGATGTCAAGTCATTCAAAATGCCGCAGACTTTCAAAAATTCATGGAAATTTGTGAAAATGGAGCCGATCATTTAGGAAATCGCTTTACGTACACTCTTTTGGAAGAAAAGGACTTCCAAAATGGCTGAAATACGGAAACAAATGAAAAATGAGTTTCCAGAGGCGTAAAACTAATTATTATCATGGCAAACAGCGAATTTTTAGTAAAAAAATGGAAAAAGTATCTTAAAGAGAAAGTAGATCCCCAGTCTATTCACTTGAGCAGCTTCGAAATTCAAGATGCCCTCACTTCAGACGTCTGGGAAGACGATGACTTTGTTGATCCTGAGATTAAACGTCATTTAGAGCGAATTGCACGTGATTTCATCGATAGTTTGGGTATTGATGTCGATATTGATGATATTGTCATCACTGGGAGCATCGCGAACTACAATTGGTCGCGGTTTTCGGATGTGGATGTCCATATAATGGTAGATTTCGATGAAATAGACGAAAATCATGAGTTAGTGAGGGAAATGTTCCAACGAGCGCATGCTCAATGGAATAGAATCCATAATATTAAGGTAAATGAGCATGAAGTAGAGCTATATGTGCAAGATATCGACGAACCACACCATTCTACGGGTATTTACTCCATTTTAGACGATAAATGGCTCGAAAAGCCCATAAAACAGCAATTTACACTTAATAAAGACGAAATTCAAGCAAAAGCAGCCCATTTGATGGACGATATCGATGAGATCGATGAATTGTTGGATAATAATGACTTTGAGCAAGCATTTAGCGATGCATCGCGCTTAAAAGAGAAAATCCGCAATTTTCGAAGAGGGGGGCTCGAACAAGGAGGTGAATACTCATCTGAGAACCTCTCTTTTAAAGTTTTGCGCCGAAATGGGTATTTAGAGCGACTTTCGGACATGAAAAATGAAGCATACGATAAAATGATGAGTTTAGAGGAGGGAATCGCTGACGAAATCGATTTTGATCTCGATCCTTCTGATCCAGGGGATAAAATGCCTAAAAAATCACTTCGTACACTCAGCGACACCCCCCGCAGTCCTAAACCGCGCCATAAGTCGCTGGAGCGTATTCACGGAGACAATTTTTCACTTTCGGCAGCGGAATTTGCCGATGAGTGGGACAGTTTAAAGAGTAGCGATGAAAAAGATGATGCTCTGGACAAGGCGCTTGCAGATTACGAGGCGGCGATGGAGCGGAAAAAGGCATCCGGCAAGACTGTAGGAAACTTGCGTGGAGCCATTCCTCTAGACGAGACAATGGCGGACTTGGAACGCGCTAAAGAGAAATATGCAGATGATCCAGCGATGACAGCAGCAATCAATCGACTCGAAAACCACGATCCTTCCGGAAATCATAAATATATGAATTGGTTCGTTAAACAATTAGAAAAAAATCCAATTACGGCTGAATTGATCATAGGAATGGTAGATTCGATACAAAGATTCCATAGAATGAATCATTTGTTTAAGCAAACGGCTATCGAGGATTTTGAAAACCCCGAAGAGTTGAGAAGTGCTGCTGGCGTAGCTACCGATGAATTTCAGCGTCGCGAATACGAAAAGAAACACCACCAAAAACTTAGTCAGCAGGCATCCCAAGAATCATCAATGATATTTGACGGCAAAACCTGGAGTGACGGCACGGAAGAAGAGGAAGAGATGCCATTTACGATTGTGCGCCCCGACAGCGAACATGCCGCATGTTGGCATGGGAGAGGAACCACATGGTGCATATCAGCGACACAGGCAACCAATTATTTTGATATGTATACGGGACAAGGGCAAGTATTTTATATTGTTATGGATAAAACCAGAAAAGATAGAGATAAATACAAAAAAATTGCTTGGGTGGCAACAGCGAACGGGGTGGAATCGCAATTCGATGCCGAGCAGCCAAATAACACTCCGATGCCCTCTGGATTAGCGCGAGAAAAAATAATTGATGCCGTATTAAAGAAAAGAGCCCGCAGAGGACAGACAGATGAAGAGCATGTACACAATGTAGAACAAGCTGAGGCATTCGCTGACCGGGTGGAATGGAAAATTGCTGAACACATCAAAGAGAATCCGCCTGAGTCGAATTGGCAAGAAGCGGTTGACGAAATTTATCAAAAATTCAATAATACATATAATTGGGTCATGGTTAGCGAGCCTTCTGTTCAAGATCATGGTGATGCGCAAACGATTCCCATGTATGCTCATACGAGCATGACATTCAACCATGTGGATCCCGTCGAGAAAGATAAGGACGGTAATTACCCCCCTAATTTAGGACACACACCATCCCACGCTAAGGAAACTAAGCGTCAGATACTCGATGCTTTGGGGAGCATCTCCAATTGGAATCTTCCAATTGAAATGGGATTTGATATAAGAGAGATGGTGGGTTCTCGGCATGAGGAAATGTTCGTGATTGACATGGACTATGCAAACGGCAGTGACGGAATAGACGTAACTGACGATCCCGATGGTTTCGAGAAGTTTTGCGAAATAATGGGGCAGATCGATGAAGAGTTTGAAGAATCTCGGATAGCAGCAAGAAGAATTTTGATTGAAGGCGACTATTTGCAACCCAGTCAATTTGATCAGCATGCAGCAGGATATGAAGAGGCAGAATACGGCCCCAAAGATACTGATGAAACCTATGAGCGAGTAGCAGTAAGTTATGATGAGGACGACTATGAAATAGAAATTTTAATTCCCGTCAATATTCCCCCTGATATTTGGGAGGGTTATGAAAGCAAAATCGTTCATGGCCGTTATCGATATCTGCCCGCAGGCAAAAGTATGGACGTGGAGTCGGTTGCATCATTGGATGAGGCATCTAGAAAAGTATTTAATAAAACTCTTGAGGATCTCCATTTTAAACAAAAAGAATTTCCCGGATTAGAAACAGAAAAATTATCTTCTGGGCGCGATATACGCTTGAGAGGATATATATCATCAGCCGTTGAAATAGAACTAAGTTCAAGAGATTCTGATGAGGATGTAGAGATGGCATACAAGATTGCCCAGTTCATTGATGATAATTTTGGAGAATTCCAAAGAACATATATAGAAAATATTAAAAAGTATGGGGAAGCGATTGAACGTGCCGAAGATCCAGCCTTTAAGCCTAAATCGAAAAGGGAACAAGAATCAATCTCTGAAATGGCAGATGTAAGCAATGAGCCATACCAGAAAATGGCGAGAAAAAGATTTAGTAAAATGATGCGACTGACAGTAAAGGGCCCTCAGAAGACAATGCCTAAAGGCTGGAAATCTATCAATCCTAAAGTAGGCAAAAGTGCTCCGCCCGGCTTGGAGTAGCTTAAATGACGCAGCAGTTTGATTATATACAATTAAAAGCGATGTACATGAACCACGCTGCGAGTTCAAGCTCGGGCGTTACCTATCTTTACAATGATCGCTACGACAATCATAAATTCAAAATTGGACGAAGTAACCGGCTCGGTTCTAATGTAGCGTTATCCATAGACACCGACGGACTCGTTAGTGGCTCATTTATTGGTACTTTTTCCGGAACGGATGCAGGCGAAGTGTGGACTCGATCAGGCAATGACATTTATTATAACACTGGGGAGGTTGGAATCGGAACGACGACTCCCAAAGTTCCCCTCGACATCTTCGAGATGGGCGGATTGATATTGGGATACACTGCCCTGGACAACGCAGACGCTGCATCTTACGCTCAGTATACGTGTACAACTGGAACGCCATTTGTTGTGCCTACATCTGATTGGCAAATTACATTTGTTGCGCCGGCGAATGGCAAAGTAGAAATACAGTTCAACGGATATATGGCATCGGGCGGCGGCGGAAGCCAATTTTTATATTTGGGGCTATCGACAAGTGATACATATGCCACGCTGGGCTCAAAGTATGAAAATGAATGTGCCGAACCCGATGAAGATGATAATTCGTATATTCAAATGCTTTGGCCCATAACAGGGTTGACTCCCGGAGCAACATATACATATTATGTTGGCACGAGAGCCTCCGCCGGGACTCACAATTGGATGTGGGGGGGCACAGACAGCCTAATGAAACCAGAACTTATTATTCGCGCAATTTCACTTCCCAATACCATACATACCGATTAATCTACTTCTAAATCTAAAAGGGATGTTTACCTGAATCAAAACCTATTTACTAAGTATGCATAATTTGTCCGCTATACACAATCTCATTCGAGAATTCTATCCTTTTGCCAAACAGCGATTTGGATTTAAAAAACCTGTGCGTCTATTCCTTCGACAAGATCATCAAAATGCGGCAGATATGCTAGGCAGGACGGCACACTACGATCCTGCTAAGATGTCCATTACTCTCTATGTAACCGGCCGCCATCCAAAAGATATTTTACGTTCTTTTGCCCACGAATTGGTTCATCATAGACAAAATTGTGAAGGATGTTTTGATAAGTTAAGTGGCAAAATGGCACAAGGATATGCCCAGGAAAATCCTGATCTGAGAAGGTTGGAAGAGGATGCATATTTAAATGGGAGTCTAGCATTACGAGATTACGAAGACGGTCGCAAAAAGGAGATATATTAAAATGAAAAACGTGGTTAATAAAAGAAATAATTTGCTTAATGAAAAGTTAATGAGGAAATGGGGCTTTAAAGAGAAAGCCACTCTTGAAGAAGAGTTAACTTCTCCTGCTTATGGGCGCGACGATGGGGATATTGAAACAATGTTCGATTTCCGGGATGACGAAATTGCAACCCTCCCAAATCCCGAGGAACAAAAGATACTAAATCAGCTGCTACTTCGGGCTCAAGAAATCGGCGGAGAAGAAGCAATTGCAGAAATACCACAGGATCCAAAAGAAATCAACGATTTCTTTGGTGTCGAAACAGAATTACCTCTCAGTGATAGCGCCGAACGTATTTTAAAGATGGCGCTGAAGGACATTGCCCAGAGGAAAAGTGCTGGAGACTTCCAAGAGAGCACACGAACTTCAAAAGACTTCCAAGGAGAAATAATCTAATGAAAAAAGCTTTAAATAAAAGAAATAATTTGCTTAATGAGAGAATGATGAAAAAGTGGGGGTATTTAGTTGAGACTTTTGATACATCTTCTTATAGCCGCGATGATGAGGAGATAATTGTCGAAGAAGATCCCGACACTCCTCAGAATACGCCGAACCCTCAGATTGAAGTGCCCGAAGTTTCAGGGCCCGATGAATTTGCTGAAAATACCGTGCTGCATCGCATGATTTATGAACTCTCGAGAAAACACAACATTTCCCTTACTGAAGATCAGGTGAGAAGGATTGAAGAGGGCACGTTTGATAAATTGAAAGCTAGGACTTCTGGAATGGTTGGAAAAGTCATGGGCAAAGATAAGGGTGGGCAAGACTTTCGAAAAGTCGATAGCTTGGTGAAAGGAAAGTTAAAGAAAATTAATAAATTAAAAACTGACATCCTCTCCGATATGGGTGCCATGGATTTGCCCATGGAAACGGCGGATAAAATTTCCCAAGTGTTTGCTAAACTAGGGACAGAATTAGGGGCTGTTACGGCACGAGATCATACAGGTAAAAAAATAAGTCAACAAGTGGCGCAAAAAACCCTAGATGAGCCCATGGGATCCAAGCAGCTGACAGCACCTTCGGATGCCGAGAAATTTTCTCATCCGGATGATGAATCTGCACGTGTACCATCAGGTGTAGAGCCGAGAGCTGGTAAGACTCCAGATGAAGTCAAACAAGATGTTGCTGCCCGAACTGATGCGAAAAATGCTGGTGACGCTGCAAAAACGCAGGCTACTCAACTCGCGGCGGCAGCGGCGGGGGGGCAACAAGCGCAAGCGCAGCCACTTCAGCCAGATCAGACGTCGAAGACGGGAGAGCCAGAATCTGGGGAGGAGGATGATATTCTTTTTTCAGATGAGGAAGAGTGGGAAGTTCCCACGCCCGATCCTAGGCCGGCGGATCAGCAAGATGCGGATGCAGGGGAACACGAACCGTCAGGAATAAATCGTAAGAAGCAAAAAAAGGACATTCCCGGAGGCTCGAGGCCAGGATTCGTCAGTGCGGGCGAGGCGGGTGCCGGCACCAAAAAAGAGAAAGACAAAGGGAAAGCCAAAGGGGGATCCGCTCGAAAGGATCCTGTCGTGGCGCGATCAGAGGAAGAAAAAATTTATATAAAAGACATGAGGGACACTGGGATGTCGAACAGGCAGATTAAGAAGGCACTTAAAAAGCAACGACGCGAAGCGCCAGAAGTAGCCGATCAACTCGCCGATATGAAGGGAGCAGGGCTCAAGCCCTCGAGGGCTTTTAAAAAGAAGTACGGGCTCGAAGAAATGATCAGAAAAATGTTATTAGAGGCTTTAAACGAGTCTAAAAACAAACAGGAGGAAAAGCAACATGGCAAGTCCAAGAAAAAGAAGAGCAGCTAAATTAGCTGTATTAAAAGCTCGACAAGCTGAAGAGGTTGAAGAGGCGAAGGAAGTGGAAGAAGCGCCGGCTGACATCGTTGAGGCGGTAGAAGACGTAGTAGAAGAAGTTAAAAAGGTAGCCAAACAAGCCAAAAAGCGGGGTAAAAGACTTTTAAAGAAATTACTCGGTGACAGTGGCGCCAAGAAGGAGTAGTTATGGACTTCAACAACATGACTCGACGGTTTCTCATGGGAGAATCTCAATCTCCTAGTATGCACAGTTATCTTCAATCATTAAAAGAAATTCTCACGAATATTCGCCCATCTAGTACGGCGGATTCTCGTCGTTTAGAGATGGCACAGCAACAGTTGCGTGAAATTCGGCGATACACGCGCAGGCTCAATGAGAAGCTGACGAAACTTGAAGAGCAAGTAAAGGTATTAGAAGAAGGTAAGGAGTAAATATGGGCGCTGAACACATGTCACATCCCTATGAGAATGTCAATCTTTCATTTGGGAAAATGAAGGAAATGTTCAAAGATGCAGTTAAGGGAAAACTGCAACTGGTAACAGAGAAGACAGATGGCCAAAGCCTCTATCTTTCTTACTCTCCACGTAAGCGGCATGCCTTGGGAGCGCTCACTGACAGCGATATTTTAGCCGGCGGCTTAGATGAAAAGGGAATGATTCAGAGGTGGGAAGAAAAAACTCATATCGCTGAAGATGCCCGCTTTGCCTTAAGAGATGCCTTCCACGAGGCATGGCAAGATTGGAATGAGGCGGTTCGCTTGATGGATCCAGAGACTCAAACTGAATTGTTTGGTAATCTAGGGACATATTATTATGCGTGTGAAGTGATGAATCCTTTGACTCCTAATGTTATTGATTATGATGTAAAAACTTTATTGGTTCACCGCGTTAAACAGAAAGAGGTGGTGAGATATGACGACGGAGATGTTAAGCTAGAGACAGTCGCCGACGACGAAAAAGTTCAAAAGCTGGAATCTTATTTAAATGCAGTAGTGCAGGTAGAAAAGGGAAGGCCTTCTTACAAAGTGATTGTAAATAAGGTACATATTTTAGAAGAAATAGAAGATCAAACGATGGCGGCTGAAGCCATAGGCTCACTTAATAAGTTGATGGGGGAATATGATGTAGATGATGGCGATCCGCTGTCGAGCTATTTTCAAAACTTTGTAGAAAATAGATTATTAGACGAAATAGAAGAAGTTGACGATAGAGTGAAAGAACTTATTATGCGTCGAATAATGGGCGAAAAGAACAATCCTGAATTACATATAAAAAACATTCAAAAACTCGTTCCTAATATTGAGGGTGTGGATTTGATGGCGAAGGTAAAATTCCTTTTAGATCCGAAAAACATTCGCGCTCTTCTGAAGGAAGCGCGCAAACCCTTAGAAGATATTACTCACAAATTTGCTGTTCAGTATCTTACTGAAATTCAAACGGTTTTTGAATTCGTTGAAGACAAAGAAAAAGGAAGCCAAAAATTGCAGCACAAATTATCTGATCATGTCAAAAGAATTAGGGCAGGTGTTTATGGACATAGCGAAGCCGACATTGCTAAGTTGGACGACTTATTTAATTGGAAAATCGGCGACACTAAGGCAGTTAAAGTGGCTAGCGAGGGGATCGTATTTGAATTCGATGGCCATCAATATAAATTTACGGGGCATTTTGCTCCCATTAATCAGATTTTAGGGATGGGGAAATATTCCCGGGGGGGAGAAGCCCCTCTTAAAGAGCACGAAGTTGAAGAAAAGAAAAAGATTTTTGTATATCCCGGCCGTTTTCAGCCTATGGGACAACATCACGCAGAAACTTATAGGCAGATTGTAGATGAGTTTAACGAGGAGGGAGAGGTATATGTGGCTACTTCTGATCTAGTCGATCCTCCCAGATCTCCTTTTGATTTTAATGAAAAAAAAGAAATAATGAGCCGACACGGAATTCCGGCAGATAGAATTATTCAAGTTAAAAATCCTTACAATGTTTTGGAACTGCTTCAACAATATAATCCTGGAGAGGTTGAAGTAACTTATTTTGTGGGCGAGAAGGATAGGATGCGTTTTGGCGCTAATAATCGAGGTGGCGTCACCAGAGAAGGATATGATTGGAAAATTGAAGAGGCGCCCCATGTCAGCAGAGATATCGAGGGGTTTGGGGAAATGAGCGGAACTTCTTTAAGGAAGGCACTTGAAAGAGCCGACGAGGAAAGATTTGAAGAAATAATGGGATGGTTTGATCCCGCAATCCACCAAATGATTCTCCACAAACTAAATACAATAGAGGAAATGTCAGGGGCGGCCGCAGCCGGAGGATATTCGATGCCGCTGGGACAGAGAAGGGATGAAGAAGAAAGATCGCTTAAACATGAGGAGAAAGGCATGATTCAAAGAGAAGAAGTCGTAGTGGAAATGAAATTAAGAGAACTGATTCGTAAGCGAATTAAGAAACAAATTAAAGAGAGTAAGCGAGAGGGTATTATTTATATTAATGATCAACAGCGGGTTCTTCTTGAACAGTATCAAATGGAAAATGCTTTAAGGCACTGCATTCGGAAAATAATTCTTCAAGAAAAAACAGAACCTGTGCCACATGCAAATACAGGAATTAATCAACTGTCCGATCTCCTCAAGAAGATTGTTCCTATTCTATCACGTGGATTTAAATCTCTTACTACTAAGCTCGAACAGCGAACCTCTTATCGCAGCCATGTCCTAAGAAATGTTATCAGTGCATTAGCTCCGCTACAGGCAGATGATAATGCGGTGCCCGAAGCACTCACAGAGGAAGACGAGGATATTGAGATTACACTAGATGATCCTCGCGATAATGAGAAATTTATCGACATTGAAGATCCAACAGGAGAGAAAGCTGCCGCTGAAGAGGAGGAGGAATCTTTTGAAGTGATCCCAGGACAAGATCTAACTGGAAGAAACAAAGCTCAAACCGATTTTGATAGAATAGAAAGAATTATTATGGACTCTTATGAAGTGTTAGGTGATGAAGTTGATCAAGATTTATTTTATGATTATCTAATAACTAATCTTAAACTTTATTTTGATAAATTCGAAACCGAACTAGGTGCCACAGCGAAGGAGCCGACAACTCCTGAATACGAAGAAGAGAAAGCGCAAGAAGCCGAATTTGATGCACCTGCACCTGAAGCTGTTGAAGATCCTGATGCGCTCCAAGAAGATGCAGTAAGCAAGGCGCGCTCGGAGAAGAATCGCCGAGATAGTCGCCATACCGGTAATCAAAAAAATACTTACAATAAGGCAGTTCGGCGCCAAGGCAAGTCCGATGCCCAAAACGCAAAATTAAAATGGACTAATCCAGACGCCCTAGACGGAGAAGAAAATTTAGATGAAGTCTACTCCGACAAACAACGGAAGTGGGCATGCGCTAACATGGACGACAAACCCGAAGTGGCGCATATGTGCACCGATCCAATGAAAAAATAAAAAAATGCTTGACATTCAAATCTGTTTATGCTACTCTAGTTGAGGTTGGTTGGGCAGGAGGGGAGAGCAAGCAGTAATGGCTTATAAGAAAAAGAAAAGAATTCAAGGTAAAAACAAATACTATAGTGTAAGTAAAAAATTACTAAAAGAAAATAAAACTAACTTAGAATTTGAAGTTACACTTAACTCTCTTACTTTAGAAGAAATAATTGCCCTAAAATTAGAATTATCTATGAAAATAGCCGGCACTCCTATATATGGAATTCCTTTATGGCGTTCTATAAGAGATATATGTAAAGATTCTATGCTTAAGCTGGCTTTAAGCGCCACAAGAACCAAGAAAGAAGCAGCCAAATTTCTAGGTATTACTTCCGAAGAATTTAAAACAGAGCTAAAGAGGCGTAACATTGAAAGCTTTTTTGAAGAAAATTAAAATGAACAGCGGTATCCTTATTCTTGCCATTATGATGGGCATAGTTTCTATTTATATAGTAGGGAATATGATCGTCGAGGTGATTAAAGAGATCAGATCGAGAGAGAGATAAAGTACTTGACAAAACCTCTTGTATGTGGTATTATATTATGAGGAGCGCGCTTTTTGAACATTGATGATTTCTGTAGCGAAATGAGGCGCAAATTGGTTAGTTTTGAACACTATATAGTGGTGAAAAAGAAGATAGATATATATGAGAACAAGAGCGCGAAAGAGTGGTTCCAAATTATGGTTAAATGGATCAAATTCTACTCGAAACAATAAAATGAAAATACTACCAAAAGGTACTAAAATTATAGATCAAGATAGGACATTGCCGGATTACGGCACAATCGAATATCACGTAGAGTCGGATAAGTCTGATGATGTGTACATGGTGCGATGGTCAGGCGGAGTTCGAACTTTATTTGAGGTAAAAAAAGAAAATTTAGTTAATTAATGAAATTAATGCGGTTAGCTTCCGCTTTGCCGGCGAATAGAGATTGTAATTGCTCAAACGTAGGAGATAGAGCAATATGATGAAAGTATCCATTAACTTGACTCACTATCCCAACAATTTCACCATTAACGTCTAAAATAGGAGAACCAGATGCGCCTGCTGCGGTAGGCATCGTATAAGAACTGATTCGGAGGCTGCTGCGAACATTAAAGTCTCCCCCATAACGCCCTTCGAATATTAAAGAAACATCTTTACCAAAAACCCCGAACGGCGCAGAGACATTACTGATAGAATCCCCCACCGCAGGTTTATTTTCACTGAGATTCAAATGCGGCGCATCAATAAGAGTAGTATTAATCAAACATGCATCAAACTTTCGCACCACAAATGCAACACGCGCTGGATATACAGTGTCGGCTTTATCCGTCACGTTTAATGTCCATTCATAAGGATCTTCCCCTTCTTTCACCGGAGGTGCACCAGTGATGATACATACATGCCCAGCAGTCAATACTAATGTGCCCATTTTTTTATCGTGCGCCACAACAGATCCACTTCCCACCCATTGTCCCAATTGTTTTTTCCCTTGCGTAATGGTGCCGGTAATGAGAACCATGCTGGGGATTGCATCTTTGGGATCAAATGCAACACGAGGAGTAGTTCCGCATGATTGACATGAGGGAGAAGAGGGTTTATCTAAATGCGCGCAGGAAAGAAGAACAAGGCAAAGCAGTGAAAATAACAACTTTTTCCAACTCTTTATATTTTTCCCCATATAATATTTATCTTCTCAAATCAAAAAACGCGAAAGAAAGACTAATTATTTTATGGAGAAAAAGGTTTAATTAATGAGAAAAACCACGTATGTGCTGGACACTAGCGTATATCTACACGACGCAAATTCCATTTACCAGTTCGCTAGAAATGATATTGTAGTTCCTTTGAAGGTGCTAGAAGAAATTGATAAGCACAAACAGAGACAAGACAACGTAGGAGCAAATGCTCGAAAAATTATTAGAACTTTGGATTCTCTGCGAGCGAAAAGCAGTCTTACCAAGGGAGCAAGAATAAGAAAAGGTAAGGGAATCATATCAACACGCACTATAAGCAGTGTTGGAGGATTACCTCCTGATTTAGATCAGCACGTCCCAGATCACATTATCATCGCCACTGCTTTAGAATTGATGAATGAGGGCAAGAGGGTAGTGGTAGCATCCCGCGATATTAACATGCGTGTTATTTGCGATGCTCTCGGCATTAAAACACAAGATTATAGTCCAGAAAGAATAGTAGAAAAAAGAACAGAACTCTTTACCGGATGTAAAGAGATTCTAGTAGATCAACAAGACATTGATTTATTTTATCTTGGGGAAGAATTGATTTTGCAAGGACAGGAGAAGAGAACTATTCATCCCAATGAATTTTTAATGCTTATTTCCAATTCAAACAAGACGACTACCGCACTTGCTAAATTTGAGCGTAAAGACGCTCCCCTTAAAAAAATAAAACAATATAAAAATGGCAATTCCGGAGTGTGGGGAATTAATCCAAAAAATAAGGAACAGAATTATGCACTTGATTTATTGATGGATCCCAAAATACCAATTGTTACGCTGGTTGGAAAAGCAGGATGTGGTAAAACTTTATTAGCAGTAGCAGCGGGATTAGAACAAGTTTTAGAAAAAAACATCTATACTCGTATGATAGTTTCTCGCCCTATCCAACCGATGGGTAGAGATTTGGGATACTTACCAGGAACATTAGAAGAGAAAATGGCACCATGGTTAGCACCGGTAAAAGATAATTTAGAATTTTTGATGCAAAACGATAAAGAAAATTTAAAAATGCAAGTAGACAGTGGTAAAATACAGATTGAAGCGCTGACTTATATAAGAGGGCGCTCAATATCAAATGCGTTTATTATTATTGATGAGGCACAAAACTTGACTTCTCACGAGTTAAAGACTATAATTACAAGAGTTGGAGAAGGAACAAAAATAATTTTAACAGGAGATATTGAGCAAATTGATAATGCTTATATCGACGAAACATCTAATGGGTTAACATACGCAGTAGAAAAATTTAAAAGTCATAGCTTGGCGGGACACGTTACATTGCTGAGAGGAGAACGATCAGCAGTGGCAACATTGGCGTCCAAGATTTTATAGGAGATAATATGCACAAATTTGAATATATATGGGTAGACGGAGGCGATCCAACTGCTACAATTCGTAGCAAGACTAAAATCGCACAAGAAATCACGCCTATCCCCACGTGGGGATTTGACGGCTCTTCCACCAATCAGGCATCCGGAGACGCGTCTGATTGTGTCCTCAAGCCAGTTCGAGTTTATATGAATCCTCTCGAGACACAATCCAGTTTGGTATTATGCGAGGTGATGAATGTAGATGAGACGCCTCACGCAACCAATACCCGAACTCCATTGGTGGACATAGTAAGTAATAATATCGATGAGCCTCTAGTGGGGATAGAACAGGAATATACTTTATTTAAAGAGGGGCGCCCCTTGGGATGGTCATCAAAAAAAGCTCCTCCTCCGCAAGGAGATTATTATTGCGGAAGAAATAAAGGGGAAAACATTGCCCGCCACCATATGGAGGTATGCCTCAAAGCGGGCATTGCGATTTGTGGCATCAATTCCGAAGTCATGTTGGGGCAGTGGGAATATCAAATCGGGACAGTAGATCCACTTCGTGCAGCCGATGATTTGTGGGTAGCGCGGTGGATTTTGGAAAAAATAGCGTCTTTTCACGACGTGACTGTAAGTCTAAATCCTAAGCCAATGGCAGGTGACTGGAACGGCGCCGGCTGTCACACAAACTTCTCCACTAAAGAGATGCGAGAAGATAAAGGGATTTATGCCATAAACAGAGCTATTGAATCGTTAGAAGCCGAGCACAACGCTCATATTGAGGTATATGGCGCAGACAACGATAAGAGACTTACAGGGCTTCACGAAACGTGCCCCATTGCAGATTTCAAAGCAGGCGTGTCAGATCGCGGATGTTCTATTAGAATTCCTTGGCAGGTAGCGAAAGAAGAGAAGGGATATTTGGAAGATCGACGTCCCGCCTCCAATTGTGATCCTTATCGGGTATGTTGGAGAATTATAAAGACAATTTGTCAATCAAAGGAGACAGAAAATGACAGTAGAAGTTAAAAACGAATTAGAAACAGACGAAGGGCAACAAGTGGTGCAAGCCACCGAAGGGCCCTTGAAAGGAATGTTGGTAAATTATGTGGGGCAAGTACTTACCCCTGAAGATGGGCAAGTTACCGTGGATATGATTATTCAGACTCTTGCATCGGAATTTCCAGAGTTTTTGCTCGTCATTGCACGAGAGAATTGGTTACGTGGATATGAGCAGGCGTTAAGCGACGTAGAAAATGTAGAGAAAGAACGCAAAACACAAATTGAAGCAGCTGCTTCTCCTCCCATAGAAGAAGCAATATTGGATGTCGAGGAATCAAAAAAAGCTTCAACTAATGAAACCAAAGGCGCTTAAAGTGAATGATTATATCAAATCTTCTCACGACAAGGCAAAAGCCCAACATTTTTTGTGGGAAAATCGAATTAATGTCTATAATGCACAAGCGTTACCACCAGACATTAATATAGAACATGTTTTGGAGAATATTGCATCGCGCCTACCCTCGTCTTTTTTAGAGGGAATAGAATCTATTTTTATTGGCGACTTTGAACATATGCGCAAGAAGGAAGTAGACGCCATGTTCCAAGATGGGGCAATTTATATCTATCCGCCATATGTGCATAGCGAAGAAGATTTAGAAGATGACTTAGTGCATGAAATTGCTCACTCTTTAGAAACGCTTCATATGGAAGAGATTTATGGTGACGGGCAATTGGAGAGAGAATTTCTATTTAAAAGAATGCAGCTGGTAGGAGCGTTAAAAGATGAAGGCGCCCCCTTCTTCCCACGTGATTATTTTTTAAATGTAGATTATTCGGCTGAGTTAGATAATTATCTATATCGAGTTGTAGGTTATCCTTTGTTAGCGACGCTTACCACGCATATCTTTGTGTCTCCGTATGGAGCCACATCATTGAGAGAGTATTTTGCCAATGGATTTGAAGAATATTATATGCGCGAGCCCAATGCAGTAAAGAATATCTCTCCCCAACTTTATAAAAAAATAGTATTATTATATAATAATGCGGAGGAGTCATAAATGGCAACATATAAATTAACAGTAAAAAAATTATTAATTGAAGTAGAGGTGAGCATACCAGCCCTCAATCTAGCTAGTCCTAACGCTCATAAGGATGTTGAAATCGTACGCGTGGGCAATGTCCGAGAGTATTTAAATGGAGAAAGCATTTCTTACGGGAAGGCACTTGAATCGACTACTATAACCAATCGGGACGGATCTGCTGCTACTGCACTCTTTGTTTTCGAAAAGACGGGCACTACGGCTGCTTCTAAGCCAAAAGCGGTAACAGTCCTAAAAAAAGACTTGACATCCGGTTCTGAACCTGCTATAATTGAAAAAGCACCTAAAAAGAAAAGAAAGCCGGTGAAACGTGAACATAAATCAGACTCAGGAAACAAAACAACTAGTTGAGTATGTATCTTTTAGTGGAATAAAAGATTGGGAATTTTGTCCTAACTACTACAAAATAACTAGGATAGATAAACTATATAAATTTAAAGGCAATATCCACACCGCATTTGGAACAGCAATGCATTATGTGATGGAGAATATGATCATTGAGCGCAAGAAGAAGCGTAGAGAATATCTCATCAATGAATCGAAACGAATGTTCAATAGGGCATTTCATAAAGAATTAAATATTTTACCTGAATATCCCCCTTCTAAAGATGTATTAGAATTTAAACAGCATGCACCACCCATCATAGAACAAGTGTTAGATGTTTTAGAAGAGCATTTCGGAAAAGATTTTAAATATATATCAACCGAAGAACAAATAGATATTCTAATTGATGAGTATAAGTTGGCGGATTATGACTTTCGAGGTATTGTAGATTTAACCATTCAAACATCTGATGGTAAATACCACGTAATCGATTGGAAGACATGTTCTTGGGGATGGGATCAAAGGAAGAGGGCTGATCCGATGGTGACATATCAATTGACTTATTATAAGCATTTTTTAGCAAAAAAGCATCAAATTGATTTAAAAGATATTGAAACATACTTTATACTATTAAAGCGTGTAGCAAAGAAAGACAATGTAGAGATTGTAAGGATCTCGAGTGGCGAGCGAAAGACATCAAATGCCTTAAGGGTATTGGAGAACGCTGTTCACAACATTGATCATGGCAATTTTATAAAAAAGAAAACGTCGTGCCGCCAATGCGCCGTGCGGAGGACGTTATGCGAGGGCTAATGTGAGTAATAAAAAAATAAAGATTTTAACTATCAGTGATCATCCACTCTCCCCATCGGGAGTAGGAACTCAAACTAAATATATTATAGAACATCTCCTGAAAACAGGAAAATATTCTATCGTTTCATTGGGGGGTGCCGTAAAACACGAAAATTACCAGCCTCAAAAAACCAAAGAATGGGAAGATGACTGGATTCTCTTTCCAGTGGATGGCTACGGTGATCAAGAAATTTTAAGATCGATGATTGGGATGCATCGTCCCGATATGATTTATTTTATGACAGATCCTCGTTTTTTTCCTTGGCTATGGGATATGGAAGATGAAATTCGTGCGCACTGTCCTCTCATCTATTATCATGTGTGGGACAACACTCCTTATCCTTTCTACAATAAACCTTTTTATGATAGTACAGATGTCATTTGTACTATTTCAAAAGTAACAGACGATATTGTGCGTACAGTAGCTCCAGATGTAGAATGTCACTATATTCCTCACATCACTCCCCCGGGAATTTTCCATAAATTACCTGGAGATATAGTGGAGAATTTTAAAAAACAGTCTGGCATTGCCGATAAATTTTTGATATTCTGGAATAGTCGTAATGCGCGCCGAAAATTATCAGGAAGTTTAATTTTTTGGTTTAAAGACTTTTTAGATGAGGTAGGGCATGATAAGGCGCGCCTTTTGATGCATACGGATCCTAAAGATCCTCACGGACAGGATTTGGAAGTCATTATTCGGGAATTGGGGCTCATTAATGGAGAGGTGATGTTCTCTACCCAAAAAACCCCTTCCCAGCAGTTGTGCATGCTCTATAATGCTGCTGATGTGACATGTGGCATTTCCGATGCCGAAGGCTTCGGCTTGTCCACGTTTGAGTCACTCGCATGTGAAACACCCATCATTGTTACGATGACAGGAGGGCTCCAAGAACAAGTAACCGACGGAGAAGATTGGTTTGGAATCGGCATAGAGCCAGCATCCAAAGCTATTATCGGCTCTCAGAACGTGCCTTTTATTTATGAAGATAGAATCGCCGGCGCAGATTTTGTTAACGCCCTATTAAAAATGTACGAAATGTCACCAGAAGATCGGGCTGAAATGGGCGCCAAAGGCAAAGAGCATATCGAAACAAACTATGGTTACGTTAAAACACTGGAAAAGTGGGACACTCTTTTTTCCTCCATTTATGAGGAGCGAGGATCGTGGAATACCCGTAAAAAATATAACCGATGGGAAGTCATCTCTTTATAGAGGATAGGAATAAAAATGAAAAAGAAGGTTTTAGTAAAAGGGCCCGCCCTGACGCAAAGTGGATATGGCGAACATGCCCGCACTGTGCTTCGTGCATTGCGTAAGTATGAAGATATTTTTGACATATATTTGGTACCAACGAGGTGGGGACAGACGGGTGTTCTGGTGGAGGCAAAGGAAGAAAATTCATGGATGCACCATTTAGTCCGAAAGGCGCAGGAGCTTAAAGCGAGCGGTGGCACTCCCGATATTTCCGTCCAGGTAACTATTCCTAATGAGTGGGAAAAGTTAGCCCCCATCAATATTGGTGTCACAGCAGGAATTGAGACAACCCGAATTGCCCCTCAGTGGATTGAAAAATGTGAAGTGGTAGATAAGATTTTAGTACCATCGGCTCATGCAAAGAAAGGCTTTGACACCACTGTGTGGAAAGGCACCAACAAAGCCAATGAAGAAATAGAAATATACAATCAAACACCGGTGGAAGTGGTTCCATACGGGGCGAAGGACATCACTCCCGCACAATTAGAATTGGAACTCGATTATAAATTCAATTTCTTGACAGTAGCCCAGTGGGGCCCCCGAAAAAATCTTGATAATACAATCAAGTGGTTCGTAGAAGAATTTAAAGACGAAGAGGTGGGGCTGGTAGTGAAAGCAAACACAGCCAAGAATAACGTCGCCGACAGAATGCATTGCACCCAGCGCCTTCAACATCTTCTTGCCGCCTATCCTGCCAGGACGTGCAAGGTATATTTGGTGCACGGCAACTTAAGAGAAGATGAGGTGCATGGCTTATATATTCACCCTCAAATTAAAGCTATCGTGAGTACGACGCACGGGGAAGGATATGGGCTTCCCCTTTTTGAAGCAGTTTGCCATGATCTTCCCGTCATCGCCCCCAATTGGAGTGGGCATGTTGATTTTCTTTATGCCCCCAAAAAAGATAAAAAAGGAAAGACTAAGAGCAAAGCTCACTTTGGTAAAGTAGACTACTCTATTGCCCCGATACAGAAAGATGCGGTTTGGGATGGAGTCCTGCAAGCAGAGAGCCAGTGGTGCTATCCTAAAGAAGCATCTTTCAAATCTACTTTACGTGAAGCATATAAAAATTATGCGACGAGAAAGTCTATTGCGGTAAGGCTAGGATCTTATATTCGCAAAGAATTTTGTGAAGAGAAGATATATAAGAAATTCGCCGATGCCATTAACAACTCAGAAATTGTGGAAGTGGGATTAGAAGAAATTCCCAAAATTTCTCTTGTGACGTCCGTTTACGACGGAGATGAATTTATTCGCCCGTTCCTAGAAAACATCACGAGTCAGAGCATTTTTGCTGATAAATGTGAACTGGTTTTAGTAAATCCCAATTCCCCGGGAAATGAAAAGGAAGTTATTGAAGAGTTTGTGAAAAAGTTTCCCGATAATATCAAATACTATGAACTAGAAGAAGATCCGGGTATCTATGGGACATGGAATTATGCTATGGAGAAATCGACTGGCGAATTCGTGACGAATGCCAACCTGGATGATAGAAAAGCTGTAAATTCTCTGGAGAAGCATGCCAAAGAATTGGTGGGCAATCCAGATATAGATTTGGTTTATGCGGACTCCTTTATCACAGATCAGCCTCATGAAACATTTGAAAAAAATAGTTCCAATGGGAGACGGTATAACTTTCCTCAATTTTCTTTTGACAATTTGAAGATGACAAATCTTCCTCATAATAATCCCATGTGGCGCCGAAGGGTGCATGAGGAGTGTGGATATTTTAATGCCAAGTATAAGTCTGCCGGCGATTGGGAAATGTTTCTGCGCATGGCATCCAAGGGAAGCAAATTTAAAAAAATAAATCAAGTCTTAGGGCTTTATTATTTTAATCCCAAGGGAATGTCGACTAATCCTAGCAATTTCGCCTTCAAGCGCGAAGAAGAAAAAGAGATTTATCAGACATACAAAGATTTAAAGGTAGAAGAATGAAGGTTATAACTTTTTCATTATGGGGCACAGATTTTAAATATCTTATTGGAGCCGTTAGGAACGCGGAATTGGCGCGCATCATTTATCCGGATTGGGTTTGCAGATTCTACGTCAGTCAAAATCTTCCTACCGGCATCATACAAACGCTCGAAGAGTTTTCTAATGTAGAAGTAATAGAGATGCCACATACGGGCGATTGGCGTGGCATGTTTTGGAGATTTACTGCCATCGACGATGAAAATGTAGAAGTGATGATTTCTCGAGATACTGATTCTCGACTATCTCACCGAGAAAAAGCCGCCGTCGACGAATGGCTAGCCAGCGATAAAGGTTTTCACATTATGCGTGATCACCCGTTCCATGCCTATCCGGTACTTGGAGGAATGTGGGGGATTAAAAAAGGAACTATTCCTAGCATGACGAAGTTGGTAGATGGATGGAATCAGCAGGATAGATATGGAACTGATTACGAGTTTTTCGCCAGCTCTATTATTCCTCTTATTTCTAAAAACGTGATGGTGCATGATGAATTTTTTGATAACCAACCTTTCCCCACCCCACGACAGGGGTATGAATTTGTAGGACAAGTTTTTGATGAAAGCGATAGAACAGTACATGAGCACTTAGAAGCCCTCAAAAAAGTTGTGGATAAAAAATGAGATTTTTTAACTTAGATTTACACATATCCGTCATTGCCGATATTAAGTATATTTTTGAAAAGTTAGGACATTCGGTAGATAGCTGGTGTATATCTGGGCACTCTTGGGTGTTCGGAAAGAAACCAGATTCCGTAGAAATTGTTAACCAGCATACATGGCGCGATATCAATGAACAAATGATAAATGATTTCTGCGATAAGTACGAGGAAGTTCTTGAGCAGTATGATGGCTTCATTGTTACTCACACCCCATGTTTTTCGCTCCTCTATGAACGGTTTCGAAAACCTATCATTGTGGTGGCGAGCACCCGTTACGAAGATCCCTTCTCGCAAGATGTGATGAAGTGGGCTAAATTTAATCGATACCTTCAAGACAAGATTGATAACAATATTATTATTCCTGTAGCAAACAATAAGTACGATGCCCGTTATACTTCTCTTTTTACAGAACGAGACTGGCAGGTAATTCCTAGTTTATGTGAATATACTAATTCGGATTATTTTGGAAATGAAAGTCCTCGAGAATCTTTTTTATATTCGTCACGATTAAGCCTCCCTGATACTATTAAAAATTTAACCCCCAAAGAAGATGCCCTCCCGCGTGGTTATACTTGGGAACAATTAGCATCTTTTAAGGGAGTGGTTCACATTCCTTATAACGCGTCTACAATGTCCATTTTTGAACAATATACTGCCAATATTCCTTTATTTTTTCCCACTTATGAATTTATGAAGGAACTGCGAGAGAAGTATTATAGAAATGGGGTACTCTCCGAGTTAAGCTGGAATCAAGTTTTTAAATATCCTTCTTATTCCATATTAGGCACCATCCCGGATCCTAATGATTATGCCAACAACAACGCAATGATGGAGTGGGTAAAGGATGCAGATTTTTATGATGAAAAAAATATGCCTTTTTTGCAATATTTTAATTCGTTTGAAGAATTAGAAGAGCGACTACAGTCGACAGATGTTAATGAGATTTCCCATAAGATGAGGGCGCATAACGAAGAGCGCCGCAGACAAGTATATGAAAAGTGGCAAACACTATTGGAGCAGTTAGAATGTTAAAAATTTCGTTTGGAATGATTGTATTTAATGCAAACTCTACCCTTCCCACTAATATGCTTGGCGCCTGCCTTTCCAATGTTTATGATGTGGCGCACGAGATTCTAATATCCGAAGGTGCAGTACGTCCTCATGCAGGAAATAATGGTGATGCAACGTGGGCTTCCAAAGATGGGAGATCCACTGATGGGACATTGGAGTTTTTACGTAACTTTCCCGATCCGGATAATAAAATTAAAATCTTTACCAAAGAAGGATATTGGGATGGAAAATTGGAAATGTGCAACGCGTACATTGAGGAAGCCACCGGAGATTATATATGGCAGCTAGATTCAGATGAATTTTATAAAAAGAGCGATATGGAAAAGATTATTAATTACCTAGACACTAACCGTCAGATTGAATCAGTTCATTTTTATGCTAATCATTTTTGGGGGGACTGGAACCATTGTTGCGACGAGTTCAGCGGCACGCGCTGGGCTAATCAAATACCGTGGATGCGAATCTTCAAACACAGTGCGGGATCGTCGTGGAAAAGCCACGCACCACCCATTTATCAAGATAAGACGGGAACACCTATGGATAATATAGTGTTGGGGCGCGACAGGACATTGGGATTTGGCATCAAGCTTTATCACTATGGGTATGTGTCACGCTCTCAGGCGGCGTTTAAGCAGCTTTATTACAACAACAGCACACTGCTTAACCTTTGGGACAAGTGGCAGGAGAACAAGAGCAGCGCTCTTGTGAGCGGTGATCACTCGACGCCCTTCATCGGCACACACCCAGAAATTATTTATACACTAATGGGAGAAGAGTAATGGTAGGGCAAGTTAATAGAGGAAGCCTCTTTGGAGAGAAAATATTTGAATACGCTTCAAATAAGAATTTTAAGAATTTTGTAGAAGTGGGAACCTGGAACGGCGAAGGAAGCACTAAGTGCTTTATGGACGCCATTCAATCGAGGGCAGATAACTCGTGCCTTTATTCCCTCGAGGCTAATATTGAATTTTTTAACGAAGCTTCCACTTATTGGGCACATCTTTTAATGGCGCCTGCATCGGCATTCCAGAAATTATTTTTATTGTATGGGCGTATTATTGAAGTAGAGGATTTGATTTCTATTGAGGAAGTGCAGAAACATTCGATTTTTCATCAACATCCTTGGCTTGAGTGGCGCACCCGGAATATAAAAGAATATAATGAGTGCGCGAATGTGTTATCACAACTCCCCTCCGAAATAGACATTTTGTGTCTAGATGGAGGACAGTTTTCTACCCGGGCTGAGTTTGCGGCTCTTAAAGATCGCACTAAAATGGTAATGCTTGATGATACGAGCACTTTTAAAACGGAGTCAATTCGTCGAGAAATAGTAGAAAACACGGATGTGTGGACGATTGTAGAAGATGATACCGCCCAACGCCATGGTTTTATGATAGCCATTAAAAACGATTGTGCACACTTAATGGAGTCTGCGTGAAGATAGCGGTATGTTTTTCAGGACAGGCTCGAGCAGTTGAGTATACTCATCACAATATTCAAACTAATCTCTTAGATAAGTTGGGAGAAGTAGATACATTTTTTAATATTTGTGATGATTCTGACGCACATAAAATAGAGAAATATTTTACCCCCACGGATCTTCAAATTGAAAAGGATAAATATGTGGATCCCGAAAATTATATTTTTTATCCTACCATTCGTGGAACAAAGGCACAATACTTGCGGATGCTCAACAGCCGCCAACGCGTGAACGACTTGCGGGAGCAATACGCACAAGATAATAAAATTAAATATGATTGTGTAATCGCTAGCCGCCTAGATGTAAAATATTTTAACGCCGTCCCCGATATTACTAATCTAGATTTTGAGATGATCTATGTACCCGATTTCCACAGCTTTAAATGCGTGCAGGGAAATGGCTGCAATGATAGGTTTGCCATGGGAAATGATGCCAATATGACGACTTACTTTAATTTGCCCAACAGTCTTCACCACTATTGTTCTGGGGGCCACCGGATTCACGGAGAATCGACGCTTCACCTCCACTTAGCCCACCATGGAATAAAGACTCAGACTCTTCCCATTAGGTTTTCGAGAGTGCGTAGCAATGGGGAAGAAATAGACAATCGGCTAAAAGCACCGCGCCACGCTTGGAAGGCAATAGACAGATGAAAAAGCGTATATTGATCTCAGGGGGCAATGGCTTACTCGCTCAAGAAATTATCAAGAATAATACTTCCTTTGATATCACTTCACTCTCTAAAGATGTGATGGATGTTACCGAGCGAGATCAAGTTCTTTTTCATGTTTTATATCACAAGCCCGATATTTTTTTACATTGTGCCGCACTAACTCACCCTATGGAGTACCATGCTAGCCACCCCGGGGAGAGTATAGAGGCGAATATTGTTGGAAGTGCCAATGTTGCTCAAGTGTGCCTCACCGAAGGAGTGAAAATGGTGTATGTATCCACCGATTGGGTGTATCCTAATAAAAAATATAATACTGAAAAGGATGCACTCTTGCCCTCCACAGCTTATGGTTGGTCTAAGCTCGGCGGCGAATGCGCGGTGCAGATGCTCCCCGATCATCTAATAATGCGGTCGAGTTTTACTGCCAGGCCTTATAAGTTTGATAAGGCATTCGTAGATGTATATAAGTCTTATTTATATGCCGATGAAGCAGCCCGGCTGATGTTAAAATTAATTGAAACTGAGTGCACCGGAGTTTACAATGTGTGTGGGGAAACGAGGACTGCCCACCAGTTTGCGCAGGAAAGTAAGCCAGATATTGGAACTACATCGCGGCAAGATGTCGGCGCATGGATTCCCGATAAATGCACAATGAGTAACAAAAAACTAACAAATGCCCAAAAAAAGTGGCTGAAAAAAGGACAAGAACAATGAAACCAGCTGCTCCTAGAAATATACCTCCTCACCTTCATGATGGGTTTACTGTTAATAATCAGATTAAAGTAATAGATTGGTACTTTAATGATGTAAACGGAATTCCCAATCGCGGGCAATTTTGGAGTCCCGAACATATTAACAACATCATTCAAAAAGTCAAACAACGAGAATCTGTGGGATATTTACATACCACCACATGGCTTTACGACGCCTTGGCAAAGTATCCTGTTGATGATAAAAGCGTCGTGATTATAGGATCGGAGCAACCTACCTATGAGTGTGTGGCAATAGCGCATGGAGGAAAACCCGTCACTATTGAATATAAAAAAATTGAGTGTTCTCATCCTCAAATTAAAGCTTATACCGTGGAGGAATATGAGAAGGAGGGGAAAGGGATTCAATATGATGCTTCTTTTTCTATTTCAAGCCTAGAGCACGATGGCTTAGGGCGCTATGGGGATCCTCTCAACCCCACCGCCGATTTAGAGGCGATGGCAAAATTAAAAACAATGGTAAAGCCAGGAGGACTTTTATATTTGGCAGTTCCTGTGGGAAGTGATGTTCTTTATTGGAACTCCATGCGTCAATATGGATCTGTCCGGTTCCCAATGCTTATTGAGGGATGGGAGCTTATCGATAGCTACGGATTCACCCAGAGTGATTTGGCGGTGGAGCATGGAAAAAATCCAAAAAATCCCAGCCATTGGCAATACCATCAGCCCGTGTTTGTTTTAAAAAATATATAAAATGAGGAGAGACGTGTGGGCTTAGAGATAAAAAAAGAAATAGAAGATCTATTACGAGGAAAGCGGGTTGCTCTCGTTGGCCCTTCCCCTCATTTGGTAGGGAAGGGTATCGGCTATAAAATAGACGATTATGATATTGTCTGTCGTGTTAATGATATAATCGATCCCCAGTTTACCGATGATTATGGAACGCGGAATGACATTATTTTTCATTCATGTCCCACGTTGTGGATAGATAATTTTGCTTTTAAAATGGCGCGAGATGAAGAGGCAACTAGAAAAATACAGTTTGTTATTTGCCCCGCTCTTAAGGCTATTCATGACGGCTCAGGGAGTGTAGTGGAAAATTTTAATAATATTAATAAGTACGATATTCCCTTTTGGTGGATAGGAAGAGGAAACTATCACGAATTGAAGAGGCAAGTGGGCGTAGAGCCCAATTCGGGAATTATGGCGATGTTATTACTGCTTAATTCTCAAATTGATCAATTATTTATTACGGGATTTTCGTTTTACCAGCAATATGGGGAGAAGGGAATTTATGGTGATTGCTACTACAACCAGGGAAACTATAAGCCAGTAAAAATGTTTCCACAAACTAGCAGCCCCCTTAAGGGCCATCAGCAGAATCCTCAAATGAACTTTTTCAAAACGAAACTTCTACCTAAACATAAAGATGTGATAGTGACTGATTCTTTTCTTAATGATAAGCTGGCACTGAATCACAACAAAGTAGTAGGAGTGTATTAATGTTAATTGGAAAACGCCATGTGGGGATATCTTCCCCTCCGCTTGTAATTGCGGAAATAGGAATTAATCATGAGGGAGATATCACCAAGGCTAAGGATATGATATATCACGCATCGAAAATGGGAGCAGAGTGTGTGAAATTTCAGTGCCATGTGATAGACGATGAAATGATACTTGAAGCTAAGAAGGTGATTCCCGCCAACGCGACGGAATCTATTTATGATATTATGGAACGATGCGCATTGAGTGCCGAAGAAGATCTAATTCTTAAGGAGCTTACAGAGAGCCTCGGAATGATTTATATTTCGACGCCCTTCTCGCGAGCAGCTGCCAACCAGCTAGAGGACATGGGAGTCTGCGCATATAAAATAGGATCGGGGGAATGTAACAATTATCCTCTCGTGGAACATATAGCCCAATTTGGAAAGCCCATAATCTTGAGTACGGGCATGAATGACATTGCGTCTATTGCGCCTTGTGTTGAGATATTTCGTCGGCATAAGGTAGACTATGCGCTTCTTCATTGTACTTCGATGTATCCCACTCCATACGCAAATGTAAGGCTCGGTGCTATTAAATCCCTGAAGGAGTCTTTTCCCGATGCGGTAGTAGGATTGAGCGATCACTCTATGGGGAATTATACGTGCTTTGGTGCCATTCCACTAGGTGCTTCAATCTTGGAAAAGCATTTCACGGGCGACAAATCCTGGGACGGGCCCGATGTTCCCATCTCCATAGATCCGACAGAACTTAAAGATTTAATAGATGGCTCGCGAGCTATTCATGAAGCTCTCGGCGGTACCAAAACTATTCTTCCAGAGGAGCAGCCCACTATTGATTTTGCTTATGCAAGTGTTGTCACTATTGAGTCCATGAAGAAGGGAGAAAAATTTTCTCCTCACAATATTTGGGTCAAACGTCCGGGCACAGGGGAGTTACGCGCCACTCACTTTAACGATGTTCTCGGAAAGTGTGCCACTTCCGATCTTGCGGCGCACATCCAACTTAAGTGGGAGGACATTGAATGAAAAAAGTATGTGTAGTAACAGGGTATAGATCGGATTATACCAAATTAAAGAGTATTTTATATCATCTCAAGAAACGGAGGGAAATTTGCCTTGATATAATAGTTTTCGGCGCCCATCTATTGGATGAGTATGGCAAAACCTTTGGTGATATTGAAGACGATGAATACGTAAGATCTTACAAGTTATCTAGCAATATTCACGGCAGCACCCCCATCACGATGGCTAAATCCGTCGGCATTGCAATGGTGGAATTAGCAGCCATGTATGAGCAAATACAGCCTGATATGGTTTTGTTAGTGGGCGATAGATATGAAATTTTAGCGGCCGCCACTGCCGCTTCCATCGCAAATATCCCTGTCGCTCATGTACAAGGCGGCGAAAAGAGTGGCACCGTCGACGAAACTATTCGCCACGCAATCACTAAATTGTCGCACCTTCACTTTCCATCTACCGAGCTAAGTGCTGCACGTATCTGTGCGATGGGAGAGAATCCTCAAAGGGTATTTAATGTGGGTTGTCCCGCCATGGATTATATAGAGGAAATGAGACACGTAGAACGGCAGGATCTTAAAAAACTAAAGGGATTAGGACGTTTGAGAATAGATTTATCTCAACCTTACGCCATTCTTCTTCAACACCCCGTCACCACGGAGTACGATCAGGCGCGCCTTCAAATGGATATTACCCTAGAGGCTATCCAGCAGACGAATCTTCAAACGGTATTGCTTTATCCCAACCCAGATGCAGGATCGGATGAAATTCTACGGAGTATTCGTGCCTTTTCTCGCAAACATACGGAAAATGGCGTTATCAAAAGTAAATATAAGAATCTTTCATTTGATGTTTTTTTAAACTTATTAAAATATTCTCATTGCTTGGTAGGAAATTCAAGCAGTGGAATTAGAGAGGCCCATGCGTTCGGCGTCCCAGTTATTAATATCGGTAGCCGGCAAAGCGCGAGAGAAAGGACGGCTAATATTATGGATGTGCGTCACGACTCAGGTGAGATCGCTACCGCCATTCTAGAAAACGGGGGCAGAAGAATTTATGACGAGACTAATTTGTATGGAAATGGTACAGCGGGCAAGCAAATAGTGGATATTATTTTAGAATGCGATCTTACGAGCACCCAAAAATCTCTCCATGGCGCCTCCTATGAATAGAAAATAAAATTTAAAAAAACTAAACTTTGAAGATATACTAAGAGAAGGAGATTAGCGGTGTCGCAGAATAATAGGTGTTTAAATGTTGGCTCATTGGAGTGTACTAAGTAAATGAAAATATTTATTCCTGCTCGCGGCGGTTCAAAACGAATTCTTCGTAAAAATATTATAGATTTAAATGGGAAGCCTTTAATCGCGCACGTCATTGAGTGCGCCCTCGAGATTACTTCGGAAGTATATGTGAGCACTGACTATTACGATATTGCCGAGATTGCGCGCTCGCATGGAGCCAATGCGATAATACGCCCAAGTTCCCTAGCAACTGACTATACCGGCGCAAATGAAGTTGTGGCGCACTTTTTAGAACATGTTGAGTCCACTAATCAATTTGCCTATGTGCAACCCACTTCTCCCTTATTAACTTCACCCTTCTTAAAAAAAGGGCTTGACAAACTTTCAAGAGTAGAGTATAATAGTATCATCTCTGTAACTCAAAATACTAACTTTTTTTGGAACGAATCTCGTGAACCAGTGAATTTTGAAAGGAATGAAAAGCCTCGAACTCAAGATATAGAGAAGTGGTATGCAGAAAATGGGGCTTTTTATATGACATCGAGAGCAGCATTTGAGGCGAGTGGACAGTTGGTAAACGGTACCGTCGGGTTTGTGGAAATGCCTCGGAATATGTCTTTTGAAATAGATACATGGGAAGACTTAGAGATTGTAGAACTCCTTCATGCAAGGAGTAATTCGAAATGAACCTTCGCTATACCGGAATGTATTTCCCCAGTAATAAGGGGAAATGTAATAGTACTAAGCATTATACTTATATAATGATTCCCAAGAACGCCTCGATGTCCTTCCGGGAGTGCGGCATATTTGTAGGACGAAAACACTTGTCAGAAAAGGATAATTTCCAGGCGCATGCCAATCCTATCATGATTTTTCGTGAACCAGTTGCGCGCTTCATTTCCATCTTTCACTGGGATTTACGCAAGAACACCTTTCAGCCCCAGAACAAAAACCAGCCCCTCGTGGATTCATTTAGTGAGTTTGTGGGGCAGATGGAGCAGCAGTTCGCTGGACTAGCGGCCCCTCAAGTGGAATATTTGAAACGGGGGAAGCTGACATTGGACGACATACACACCGTAATGCGCGTCGAGCATCTTTCACAGGATTTTAATAGGTTTAAGATAAAAGAGAATCTCACCACTACCCTCCTAACCGAGAATTACCGAGACAAGGATGACACAATTGAGAAATTTCTAGAGGCTAACCCCGCCATGGTTAACCGGATCCGAAAGCTTTATGCCGAAGATGTAGAATTGTATAAAGAAGTAGAAGAAAGAATAAGGAAAGAAGAGGAGCAAGAATGAACGATAAAAAAGAAAGAAGTATTATGAAAGCATTATCGTGGAGAGGATTGGCTGTTATTCTTTTGGGAGTCATTACTTATGGAGTTACTGATGATGTGCACCAGACATCTGTGATTACTTTAATTTACCATGCACTTCAAGTAGGTATATTTTTTTTCCACGAGAGAGTTTGGTCGCACATTAATTGGGGGCGTACGAGGGGTATTTTTATTCAGATGACCGGACTTAGTGGCGCCGGCAAGTCTACGATTGCCAAAAATGTTCAAAAGAATTTAATGAAGAAAGGATTTAGGGTTGAGGTAATCGATGGTGATGAATATCGAGAAGGACTATGTAAAGATTTGGGATTTTCCAAAGAAGATAGGAATACAAATATCAGGCGACTAGGATTTGTTGGAAAGGTTTTGGCGCGCAACGACGTAATCACCATTATGTCAGCAATTAATCCCTATGAAGAAGTTCGTAAAGAGATACGCCAGCTGAGTCGTAAAGTGAAGACTGTTTTTATTGATTGTGATATAGAAGAATTAAAAAGACGCGATACAAAAGGACTTTATGCCAAGGCACTTCTCCCGGATGGAGATCCCCACAAAATTTATAATTTTACAGGCATATCGGATCCTTTTGATGCGCCTTTTGTCTGTGATTTAACCATCAATACTACCAGTGAAGCAGAGAAGCGCTCTGTGGATAAACTAGAGAAATTTATTTTGGAGAATATATAATGGAAAAAAGAGCAATGTTTATTGGGAGATGGCAACCGATGCACAATGGCCACAAGTGGCTGATTAGTCAAAAGCTTGACGAAGGCACACCAGTCCTCATCTGTGTCCGAGATATCCCACCCGACGAAAAGAATCCGTTTACAACAGCACAGACAGTTGAAATGGTTGAGAAAGTGTATGAAAACAGTGATGTCGAAGTGATGGTTATTCCCGACATAGAGAGTGTAAACTGGGGCAGAGGAGTTGGCTATGGTACTATCGAACACCAACCACCTCCCGATATCGGTTTCATCTCAGCCACCCAGATTAGAGAATCTATACAAAATGGCTTAACCGATTGGAAAGTGAAAGTGGATAGCTCCATTCACGAGAAGGTGATAGACTATTTAATGAGAGAGAAAAGTGTTTAGGAAAAAATGTTTAATATGTAATTCCCAAGAATTAAAAAGAATAATTGATTTAGGGATGCACCCTTTCGCAGATACTTTTGTAGGTGCGGGGTATGAGGATAAGTGCGAGCTTATTTATCCTCTTCAGTGTGATTTGTGCCAATATTGTGGACAGATTCAAACTTCATGCCAAACTGATCCTCAAGATCGTTACGCGTTGCGCGATTATTCTTACACTTCGGCTAACTCTGCTTATTCGCGTTCTCATTGGCAAGAATATGTGAGAGACGTGCTGAGTTATGCCGACGTTAGCCCCGCAGACTTGATCGTCGAAGCAGGTTCTAACGATGGATTTGTGCTTAAGGAAGTGAGTGATAAAGGCTTCAGCAATTGCGTGGGCGTAGATCCCTCACGGGTAATGGCAGAGGAAGCCAAGAAAAAGTATGGGATTACGACACATGTCGGGCTCTTTGAGGATGTGGCACACGAGCCACAAAGTAATCTGCGCAACTGTAAACTTATTATGGCTAATAATGTGTTTAATCATTCTAACGATCCCGTTGCCTTTATCAAGGGAGTGGCGGAAGCATTAGATGAGGACGGCTGCTTTGTTTATGAGTTGCCTTATTGGGTAATTCTGCTAGAAAGTAAAAAGTTTGATCAGATTTATCATGAACATGTGAGCTATTTTACAGCGACATCCTCCTATAATTTATTACGCTCGAATGGGCTCTATATAGATAAAGTAGAGATTGTGGATTATCACGGCGGATCCTTAAGGGTGTACGCCAAAAAAGGCACCGGCCCTATTAATCCATCCCTCCAGGAACTGATGGATAGGGAGAGAGAATTAAAGGTTTTTTCTCCCTCTACCTATGAAAAATTTATGGAAGACATTATGAGAGTGCGAAGTGCTTTTATGAAAAAGGTTCATGACATTAAAGAAGGAGGCGGAAAGATTATCGCTGTAGGCGCCGCCGCCAAGGGAAATACTTTTCTTAATTTTTATGGGCTCGACAATACTCTTATAGAGTGTGTGACAGATGCTTCCTCCTTTAAGCAAAATAAACGTACTCCCCTTACTCGTATTCCTATTTATGGAGACGAGGTGTTTTCTCAATATGACGAGGTGCACGCTTTAATTCTATCCTGGAATATATCCCAAAAGCTCAAACATATCCTGCGAGAGATTAATCCGGATATTAAATTTATGAGCATCGGTGAAGAGGTTGCAAGTGAGTAAATCCAAAACCGGGAAAATAGCTCTTCTTTTCGAGAGCCTTAACAACTATCATTTATTTGAAGAGATATTTTTCAAACATACAACGGTGGATTTCTCCAATTATCACATCTTCAATATTGATTTAAATTCTAATCCTAAGCAGAAAGAATTGTCTCGCGAAGTAATAGAGAAATACGACTTAACCGAAATAGAGGTGGATGGGAACGATCCTCATCTCTATTCCGCCTCCAGATGTTTTGAGTTGTGCGATGAGTATATCGAAGCCAACGAGCTAGATATCGATTGGATATTGTGGTTTCAACACGATTGCCACCTTATCGGAGACGACTTTCTCCAACGCCTAGAAAAAAAGCTAGAAGAAAACCCGCGCTTCGCTGAAGAGGTGGGAACTATTGGTTTTAAAGATTATAATACTGTAAAGGTAGGCAGTCCTATATGCGGAAGGGGTGGATTAATGCGAGAGGCTATGGCTTCTCCCCATCGAGGATGGTATGAGAATTTACCACCTGAGTATTACGAGGCAGATCATTTTGTGGTAGAATGTCCCCAAGATAATGGAGTGTTGTTTAATAGACATCTGTGGAAGCAACACATAATTCCGGATTATAACTTTAAGTTATTTCTGTGGGTACCTGATGTATGCCACCAGTTTGGATTAAAGGGCATTCCCTCCATCACCATTCCATCGTTAGAGATGGCAGATCTATATCGACTGAAGCCACAGTTTGGCGTCTCGCGCTCCACAGATTGTAATACAGCTTTTCACAAAGATAATTTTAAAAAGCAACCATGGTTGCCATATTGGTTGAAAAAATATGGATGGAAACCGAATAATCGTGATCATTTTGGATCCATGAAGTCGAGATTCCCGGGCTCTATTCAAGAGATAATCTTCGAATGGGCAATTAGTGAGGGCCCACGCTCGCTCGATGATCTAGATATGTATCTGGGATCCAAGGCGGCACGAGAAGAGTAATGGAAAAGATATATTCTAAGATAGAGAGGGACACTTTAATTTGTGTTACGATTCACCAGAAGGACATTTCCTCCTACCGCACCGACATGTGCCCGGATAGCGAATATATTCAGATATGCGCACGGAAGTTGAGCGACAAGATTACTGTACCCGCTCACCGTCACCTTCCCGTCAAGAGAGAGACAGACATCACGCAAGAGGTGTGGATTGTTTTACAAGGGAGAATAAAGGCTAAGTTTTATGATTTAGATAATTCTTTTCTTCATGAAGCAGAAATTGAAAAGGGAGGATGTATGGTATTGTTTAGAGGAGGGCACTCGTTAGAGGTGCTCGAGGAAGATACGCTTTTTTATGAAATTAAAACTGGTCCTTATTATGGCGTTGAGGATGACAAGGAGTTTATAGGTGAACAAGGTTAAATTACATTTGGGGTGCGGAAAACGCTTTCTTCCGGGCTATGTTCATATAGATGTGGATACTTATCCTCATATCGATTATCAAGCAGATATTCGACAACTGTCTATGTGCGATAATGAATCGGTAGATTTGATTTACAACTGTGGAACTTTTGAATATTTTGATAGATTTGAGGCAGTTGAAGTTTTAAGCGAATGGCGACGAGTCTTAAAGGATGGCGGTACCTTGCGTATCTCCGTCCCCAACTTCGACTCCGTGGTGCAGGTATATTTGCAAAACGGCAAAGATCTTGACGGCGAAGGAATTTTAGGGCTTCTTTACGGACGCATTGAAATTGAGACTGCGGAAGGGGATACTACGCTATATCACAAGACGGTTTATGATTTTCATTCTTTGGAGAAGCTTTTAAATTTAGCGGGATTTGAAAATGTAAGAGCCTACGATTGGGAAGAGGTGTTGCCCCCCGACTATGACGATTATTCCATGGCATATATGCCATATAAAGACAAGAGCGGCATTCAAATGAGCCTCAACATTCAATGTACCAAGGGAGAGACGAGATGAAGATAAAAAATATATGGGCAGATATTGAGTCTCCCTTGGAGCTGCATACCGACGACAGAGGTGCAATCGCTGACATTTTCTATGATGATAACATCAAGCACGTAGCAATTGTGGATTCCGAACCAAACGTGTTACGGGGCAACCACTATCATAAACACAGCACACAGCACATGCTGATGACTCGAGGATCCTTGGAATATTGGTATAAGCCTCTTCATTCGGAAGAGCCCGCACAAATGGTGCTAGCCCAAGTAGGAGATCTGGTTTCTACCCCTCCCAACGAAATACACGCTTTAGTTATTAGGGGTGACGGCAATCAATTTCTGGTTTTTAGCGAAGGGATGAGAGGGGGAATGGATTATGAGAGTGATACTTTTCGAGTTCCCTGCATTGTCCCCGAAGATCTTCTACCCCGCGAGGAAGAATGAGGAAGATTAAATATAATAGTTGGCCCCGGGGTACCCCTCCTAAAGAGTGGATGCGATCCGAATTAGATGAAGTCCGCGATGCCGGCTATGCGTGGAAAGATCCGCGTGATGTAATAGATATGTTTGAGAAAAAGGTGGCATTGTATGCCGGGGCTAAGTATGCTGTCGCGGTAGACTCATGCACCAACGCCACATTTCTTTCCCTCAAATATTGTCAGGCAAAGGGCGTCGTAACGATCCCGGCACAAACTTATGTGTCAATTCCTATGCAAATTATACACGCAGGCGCTACTGTAAGGTTTGAACATATTGAGTGGCGAGGAATATACCAACTTAAGCCCTATCCTATTTTTGATGGCGCTGTTCGTTTTACGAAGGATATGTATGTAGGAGATAACGCTCTTCACCTTCTTTCTTTCCAAGTGAAGAAGCACCTTCCGATTGGAAAAGGGGGGATGATCTTAACAGATGATGAGAAGGCTTATCGGTGGATGAAGAAAGCATCTTATGATGGCAGAGATTTGGATGTATATTATCCGTACGACGATTTTGAAATATTAGGGTGGCACATGAATATGACTCCGGAAGACGCTGCTAGGGGAATTTTGTTGATGGATCGACTCCCAGAGTCGAATGAAGATTCGGGCGGAAACGAGAATTATTCAGATTTATCTGAGAAGGAGATTTTTAAAAATGGGTAAAAAGAAAGCATTAATCACAGGTATTTCAGGACAGGATGGAAGTTATTTAGCTGAATACCTTTTAAGTTTAGGGTATGAAGTGTATGGCATTATTCGACGCCATTCGGTGGCGGAAGATCAGTCAAGTCGGCTGGAGCATATAAGCAGCAAGATTACTAATTTATATGGAGATGTTTTAGATGTCCCATCATTAACACGCATTTTCACTCAAGTGAAGCCGGATGAGATTTATAATTTAGCTGCAATGAGCCATGTGCGAATTAGTTTCGATATGCCCTCTTACACTATCCAAACCAACGCTGTAGGAGTGTTAAATATGTTGGAGGTATACCGGAGTGTTTGCCCCGAAGCCAAATTTTATCAAGCTAGTTCTTCAGAAATGTTTGGCAATTCCGTTGATGAAGATGGAATACAGCGATTAACGACGCCAATGAATCCTGTAAGTCCTTATGGATGTTCCAAAGTATTAGGATTCAATCTAGTCAAACATTATCGACATGCTTACAAGTTACATGCTTGTAATGGCATCTTGTTTAATCACGAGTCACCGCGTCGCGGAACTAACTTTGTTACCAATAAAGTGGTAAAGCGGGCAGTTGAGATAAAGAAGGGTTTGCGAAAAAAGCTAGAACTAGGAAATTTAGATTCTTATCGAGACTGGGGACATTCTAAAGATTATGTGAGGGCGATTCATGCGATCACTAATCATGACGTTGCCGACGATTTTATTGTGGCAACTGGCCAGACACGCTCCGTGCGCAACTTATGCGAGCACGTCTTCGAGCGCCTGGAGATGGACTATCGGGATTATGTTGTACAGAATAAGATATATATGCGTCCGGAGGAATTAAAATACTTGAAAGGAGATTCCTCCAAGATACGAGATACACTAGGGTGGGAACCCGACTACACATTTGCTTCCATGATTGATGAAATGATTCAACGATGGACAAATGAATTATAATTGAAGGAGAATGATATGAAATTATCAGATCAAGCACAGGGAGCGTTAATGATGGCGCTCCAAAAATGTCTTATGGAGCAAATAGATATTGTTCCTATTTTAGCCTCACTGGAATTCGTCGAAGATGATGCCGGCTATTTGGTGGTAGAAAATCCACCCACATTCAAAGTAGAACCAGAAGGGGCGGCACCCCCTGATGCCTAGATATATTTATGGCTGCACGGAATGTGAAGAGCAGAATGAAATCACTCATGGCATTTTCGAAAAGCCCGAAATAATATGCGAATGTGGAGTTGCGATGATAAAACTTCCCAGCATGCCTCTATCATTGCCCAATAAGAGGGTGGTGGAAAAGGTGGGAGACGTGGTTAAGTCGTCTATTGAAGAATTCAAGAAAGATTTAAAAGAGCAACAAAAAGATGCATCTAAGCAGGAGGTATAGAAAATGATATACTTGTTTTTGGTATTATCGGTGGGTATAAATGTAATAGGAGGGTGGATCGTCTTTCGCTTAGTGCGGAACGCTTTGGGCTATTCCGAAAATATATATTATCTCATCGATAGATTATATGATTTTAGGGATCATTTAAAGGCGCTTGAGGCGATGGATGTTTATCATGGTGACGAGACTATTGAAGCATTTGTGAAACACGCCGCCGACGTGTGTGAAGAAATCGAGGGATTTAAAGAAAAACATATCTTAGAGATAGAAGAGTTGGAGTATGCAAAAGAAGAAGAAAACGAGGCGTAAACGAAGTGGTAAGAAGCCTTACTTTACTTATGTTCATCAGGATGCCATATCTCAATATTGCATTTCTACGGATTTTAAGGAGCGTGAATACCTCTACGTGAATTACATCGGGCCCGTGTTTAGTGAAATGGTAGATAAAATTGTTTATACCTATAAGTTTACTAACCTTCCCAATATTGATGTTTTGAAGTCAGAGTGTAAAATTTGGCTTACCACCATTCTCAATAAGTTTGACGCTACTAAAGGATCAAAAGCTTTTAGCTATTTTAGTGTTATCACTAAAAATTGGTTTATCCACAAGGTTAAAACAAATGCAAGTCGCATGCGCAAAGAAATATATTTTGATGATAATAGTAATTTAAAGGAAGTAAAGGGGCTCGTCACTTACAACACTTATTCTATAGATCGTGAAAAGAAAGAGTTTTGGGACAATTTGGGAATGAAAATTACCTTATGGGGCGATGAAGCAGTTAAGCCAAATGAAAAAAGAGTCATTGAAGCTATTAAAATACTATTATCGGAGCCTGATGCTATCGAAATTTTTAATAAAAAAGCTATTTACTTATATCTACGGGAAATCACCGGACTTAATACGAAGCAGATTGTTAACAGTCTTAATAAGGTGCGCATAAAGTATAGAAACTTTAAGGTGGATTGGGATAACTGAGAATGGACAATAGATTTAATAAACACTTAGAGGAGGCAATCGGCAATATTCAGAATGATCGACGGATTGCCACCGAACTTCTAAAAGACGTATCAGAGTATATTGGAAAAAATACAGAGCGTCATAAAGACGTGGGACAAGTAGCTGCTAAATATTTAGAAACCTTGCAGCGCTCGAATGAACAATTGGTGAAATTAACCGCGATGTTACAAAAACTCCATGCAGCTGACTTTGGCGATTTATCGCAGGATGATAAGGATAGCTTGTATGACTCACTGGAGGAAGGGAAATGATAATCCCAAAGGAAATGACAGCAGCTTACCGCAAAAGAACTGCTACTATTCCACATGGCACTCTTAATCCCATGCCGAGGAGGGACTATCGTCCCAAAGTATCAGCCGAGGATGTTCCTCTTAAGATAGTATTTAAAGCGGCTTACGATCTTTTATATGGAGTAACAGCAGCAAACGCGAAGAAAAAAGAATGGTTAGCGGTAGTTATGCGAGTGGATAAGAGCCACGGAGACTATCATGAATTTAAAGCACGCATACCCGAAATTGATGCAGCACTTCCAGAGCCTATAGAGTGGATCCCTCCTGGTGTAACTTCCTGCTCCCACCTTCTCATCGATGCCCACCGTACCTATACCGGTACCTCAAAAGTGGCACCAGTGATTGGGCAGATTGTAGTGGTGCGCCCTCCGGAGGACTTGGCAATGGCACCGGGAGTACTGGTTTCTGTCACCGATATTTTTGCTCAACAAGGGGTAAAAAGTTCAGACACCTCTTCGGGAGCAAAGGATGCAGCTTCTAATGCGGCAGCAGCTTTTCAAGTGCCACCAACGGCAGGCGATCCTGTGGGTTCTAATTTGAAAAACCCTTCCACACAAATACCGGTGGGTGCACCCCTCGGCCAAGCCATGGCTTATTAGGAAATTTATTGAAATACTATGAAATGTGCAGATAAGACAGCAGCTCAAAAACAACAAACCAAAGAGGAAATGTTGCAACGACGTTTTGATGGGACTTTCCTTCTGTATGGGGAGTTTAGAGAGTTAATTGTCGATTTATTGTTAGCCATCGAGCAGCAGCAGATGCCTTTTCGACTTTACGAAACGTATCGAACTCCACAGCGCCAAAGGAAATTAATATCGTTGGGGCTTTCAAAAGAAAGAAAACCCTTAGAAAATCCACATGTTAATGGGCTTGCTGTGGATTTTCTAATAGACTATAGAGCTGTTCGAAGTTTTGAGAAAAGTGAGTTCGATAAGCTAGTTACTTCAGATCTAGAAGATCGCGCCGATCCCATCTCCTCCCAGTATGGGACAGTCTATAATTTAGGAGTAAATGTTTTAGGAGGCGATGGCACACTTCCTCGTAGCATCGTAAAGGATCGGGTGGTATTGAACTTTTGGAATAATTTAGGGCTTCTTATCCAACGTCAATATCCTCAATTAGTGTGGGGAGGAACATTCGAAAGAAAAGAAGGACAACTAATAGGAGTAGATCCGCCGCATGTAGAATTTAGAGATGCGGCGCGCCTAATTCGCACTAAGCGCTCTCTAACGGCGATGAAAGCAATGGGAAACCCCGGAATGGAGGAGATTAAATAATGACGAATTTAGCAGCGCGGTGTTCAGAGCCGAATAATTATGAACAACAAAAAAAACTGAACGCAGATCGCCAACCTTATATGGAGCAATTGCTTGGTAATGTTACCAACCAGCCAATCCCCACTCTTGTTACGACAGCTAATCAGATTTTTTGGGGAGATGAGCGGATAGCTAATGGATCTATTACTTTGGGCCCAGATCGCCCCGGCTGCATTGCAAGCGGGCTGGGAAGTGAAGACAATGCATTCGCCATTGATATAGTGGTAGGACGAATGGGTGCGCGCCCCAAAGAAGTCCCCGTTCACCCTAATTTTCGTACTGATTCTGCTCGAGCATACATAAGTCAAAAAACTAATATTGATCAAGATTTTGGATTGCACAAAGGGAAAGTAGGAAATGCTAAATTTAAATCTGGGATTGGGCTTAAAGCGGATGGAGTTCGCATTATGGCGAGAGAAGGAATTAAACTTGTCACCGGACTAGATAATTTCAATTCCCAGACAGGCAAAAACCAATCAATTGTCGGAGTGGATATTATTGCTGGCAATTTTGGAGAACTCTTAGAGCCCATGGTTAAGGGAGATAAACTTATGAAAGGCCTCCGAAAACTCTCGGATCATATCTCGGCATTGGCAGGAACTCTTTCTCAGATTTTAACTATGCAGAATGGTTTTAATGGTGCAGTAGCCACTCATTTTCATTATGATCCTCTTTTTGGCAATCCGTGTTTACCCTCGGATCAGGCAATGGTTGCCGGCGCCAAGACATCTATAGCTTTCTTGCAAGATTCCATAAGATCGTTAGTTAACCATCAGAGTAATTTATCGATGTGGAAAGACAATTATACTAAAGTTTCCGGAGACTATTATATCAACAGTGCGTGGAACTACGTGAACTAATTTTATTATATGACATCATTTTTTAAACAATCGGGATATAAAAGCAGTAACTCCGGAATTAAGGCAGATTGGGTAGGGCGTTCGGACACGGAGCCCATCATTGATCGAGACGACATTGATTATGGATGGATTATACGTTCTCAACTACCTTCCAACATCACGAGCGTGATGACAACTTCTCCTACTGGCACCAGAGTAATCGATCAAGAACTACTAGCTCCCCAGCGCGAAGAAGCAATGCTTAAGTTGCTTGCGTTTTTCTCCAAAGAAGATAGCGATGCATCTCGCGCTGTCTTAATGTCCAATACTTTTGTAAAGGATGTGCAGAATTCAAATCGTCCGGACTCCCCTCTCAGCTTTTATATTGCCATCCCCGCCAAAGTCTTTGATGACGTGCGCAATGCAGGCGCATATCAGCTCACTCCCGTAGATGAGGGAGACACAATTTATAGCATCGTTGAAAAATACAGAGAATTTTTCAAAGTAACGGACAACACAGCCAGTGGATCCCGCGCAAGATTAGCGGAATTATTTATTGCTAATAACATTGATTTAGATACCACCACTGAAGAGGGTATTAAGACGTGGATCGGCACCGTAAATGGAAATCCTGAAAGCACTACGTTTTTTGGCGCAGGTGTAGAAATATATTTACCCGTTGTAATGCCCTCTGAGCCGCCTACCCCTTTTGCTTTTTTATCGATAGTGTTGGGTGATCTTCCGGCAATGATAGAGGACACGAGCCGAACTCTCTCCTCTTATCAATTGCAAATTGAGTCCTTTGAGGGGCTCCTTAAAAATCTGGACATGGCAGTACAAATAAAATTGCTTGGTGAATTTCAGGGCGCCCTTCGTAAACACTTTGCGTTTAACGGGCTCAATATTAAAGATTTCGACGACGATTCAATAGACTTATATTTTAATGCGAACTATGAGCTTATCTATATGGTTCTGGATCAGATGGGAGAAAAGATTCCCCTCACCAAAGGCATGTCGGGGCTAAGTGCACAATCTCCTTTTAATGATGCGACGACAATGAAGATGGTATCGGTTCTGTCCACCATCAAAGATATTAATGCGAAGGATTTTTCATGGCAACAGTTTGTCGAAGAGTATATTTATCCCCCCGTTGTAATCACCAGTCCAGATCCTAATAGTACTTACCAAAAACTACAACAAAAGACATTAAGTGTTGTAGATCAGCTGGGAGATAAATTTGGCAAGACTAGCATATTGACAGATGGAATGGCGGCACAGGAGAAGGCAACTATGCAAAATGCGCAAATGATGCAAGCCGCATCTGCCCAACAAGCTCAGTTAACGCATCCCGTTGGTGATCCCGTTGTTGCCGATCTGGCGGCAATTTCTCGAGAGCTAGGCGCAGCAGGAGGAGGGCAGGGCGCGATTGATTCTACCTATGCTTTAGTTTTATTTCGAATGAGTATCGCCGATTTAGTTGGGGCAGCAGTTGAATGTTTAAAGCAGCAATTTCCGATAACCTGTGATGTGTTGTTGGGAGCTATATTTGATAAAAACTTAGAATTGGGAGTAAATACGTTTCGCTTTAAGCTCCCCTTCCGCTACCAGGGAATTGCTCTCAAGGCGCGCCAAATGGCTATTAGCGGAAATGTTTTAAGTACGTATACTGATATTGAATCAGGATTTAGCGCACTATCTCCTTTTGGACGATTTAGTAGAGCCCTGGAATATGGGTTGGCGGCAGAAGGGCAGCAGTATTTGTACGATACAGTATTCGACGAAGTGTGTGCTATATTTTATGATCCTGAAGCCTTCCTTAAAAATCTTTTTAAAATCCCCAAGTTTTGGTTTCCCGACAATTTGCCTGTTGTAGATTATTTAGCTGATATTGCCAAAGCATTGGAAGCGGCGATCATTCAACTTCTGGTTGGAACAGTTGTCAAACTCGTTCAGAGCTTAATTGATTCTATTACCAATGCATGTGGTACCACCGACGATATTTATGATGTTAATGCTTTTGGCGACGCTAGTATTGAGCAAGCATTAACATCTAAATTGGGCACAGAGACAGCAGCAGTATTGGGGGAGCTTTATGATTCTTTGGGAGGGGCTGACACTTCAGGACTGGGGGTAGGAGATGAAGCAGGCGCGCCAGCTACTTATATGGATTTGCAAGGGATGTCTGCTGGATCAGTAACAGAAGATTTGGCTAATAAATGTTCTCTTATTATGTTGCTGCTCAATGATTTATCTAGGGTGCTAACGCCATCTGAAATCGCCGCCCTTTTTGCTGGCACCGCTAGCAATCTTGTTTGCGAGACAGTGTTGTCGGTAACTCGGCTGCGACATCCTGCGATGTACGCCAAAGTTAACACTATCCAAGGTGTTATAGATCTTTTTGCTAAAATAGAAAAGTTGGCAGACGTATCAGTTATCTTAGATAAAATTGTTACAATTAGTCGGGGACTCGGGTGTGTTTTTGAAAGTAATTGTTTGGATGACATTCTAGATTTACCGGACAGCCGCAACCCTTTATTAGATCTTCTCCCTCCTCCTCAACTTCCCAATACTGCTGAGATTTTCTGCCAAGAGAAGGGAAGCGCTGTAGATCATGGATTGATTCCTAAAGATAATGCGACAATTCTCCACATTCTTAATCAAACCTTAGATATGATGTATGATCCAGTTTATATGGCTTATGATGCCGAGGCAAATCGTATTGGTGATTCAATGGCAGTGGTGGAAGAGAGTAATCGTATTATCCCTCGTACTCTTGAAAAAAGCGCTAATATTTCTTTCGATGTATTTAATTTCTTTAAGATGTCAACTGAAAAATTTGAAATTAAATTCCCCGACTGGTTTCCTAAAGATACTATTATGAATCCTGAGTTTCAACGATTTGTAACTACCGGCTTTGTTCCGCCCGACGGCGATCCTAACGGCGAATACGGGCCCTATACCACCGAGAAGGTACCCGGCTTTTTGGGCATTGAGTATGATAAGATTTTACCCACCGTGAAAATCCCTCAAAAGAAATGGGTATTTGGGGGAAATTCAAAGGAAGGGATGAAGCTCATTAAAGATGTGAAAGTGGGATCGGACACTGGCGTGGGGAACATGTTCTTTTCTTTATCGGAACCTTACACGTCAAAGGGATTTAAGCCCTCCACGTTTACTGTTAAATATACTCTTGTCCCCGCAGTTCAGAGCAATGAATACGAAAATCTTTTTATGTTGCAAATAGGAGACATCCCCATTGATCCGAGTTCCCTTAATTACGCAGGTTCGGCACCTCCCTCGGGCGACATACCCTCTCTTACTTATTCTCCCATGTCAACGGCAATTTATCGTACCAACATTTTTGGTACGGTGCATACCGATGAAAAAATTCAACAAGTTTTGAGTCTACTTGCTCAAGAGAATGGCGGACAACTGACTTCACCCGGATCAGTGCCGCAAGTGGAAGCGCTGGTGGCATATATGAGAAGCCTATATAAGGAAGCTAACGCTAATGAGATCGACACCGAAGGCGCCATCGCGTTTGATAAATTCTCTAAAGATCGTATGTATTCTGATTTAATTGCTCAAATGTTAGGCAATATTGGTGCTAAGGTGTTAACGTCCCCACTCTTGAAACAAAGCATGGAGGACAATACTCCTTATGTTAAATTAATTGATTGGGCCCCCCTGACGGGTGATACTGAATTAGGATGTGGATTTGATCCGCACATTTTGGCTTTGGATACTATAAAAAATCGTGTTCGAGAGGCATACCAGGATTATATTAAGTGCTCTCCCTTTGAAGATGAAATAAGTGTCGATGGGAAAGGAAGAGAGAATTTATCCGCGTTGGAAGCGGCTAGTATGACAGGATGCATTATGACAACCATCCGGGCATATGCACTGGAGCAGCTTGTGCGCGCCATGTTTCCCACTTCTGTATTTATTGGCGAAGAGCTAATAAGTGCATTAATGGTAGAATATGTAGCGGAAGAAACATTACGTGGGCTACGTAATTTTGGCGGCATGAAATATTATGATGTTTTTCTGGATCAGGTAGAATTGGTATTCAGTCAACGGATGAACCCCACTAATCCTTTTGGAAATATTGAATATATACTTGCGCAAAGCGAGGAATTGGGACTTACATGGAGCTATGCAGAAGATGCATTGCGCGAGTATCGAGGGGAACTCACTAGCAACGATACCCCGCAAGGACAAGCAGCCGCAAATGCCGCAGCTCAAAACTTCGCTGCTAGCTGTCCCATACCCGATGGCGGCGATGCCCACACTAATGCCACCGCCGTAGCTGCTAAAGAGCAGATGGTTTATAACCGACTCCGCTTCCTAATCGAAGAACAGCTTTACTCGGTGATAGTCAAATTACAAGATCTTATCTCTCTTGATGGAACGCTTTCTCTGGATGATAGTCTACTCACACGCGGCATGCCTCTTTTGGATGTACAGAAAGAGCCCGGAGAATTGCGATTGGCGAGAGAATTTAAATCTCTTCGCACCATAGAGATGGAAGCAATGAATCGCCAGTATACCGCCTACTTAAAAGAATTTGCTGATTGGGAGGATGGGAGATTAGGAGAACTTTTAGGACTAATAGCGACACCAGTAATTGGAGTAGCCAAGGGCATAGGCGTTACATTGGAATGTTTGATGGATGCACTTCTAGGGGGCGTCGACGCGCCCACTGCGGATGATGCGTGGGTGAACCCCATGACATTCATGGGTGATGCGGCAGATGCGGGATACAACTTCCTGACTAACATTCCAGGAGCGATAGCGGATATTCCCGAGTGCCTCGAAACAGGCGCCCAAGAACTGTTAGATACAGCCGTTGATGCATTGGCTGTCATGATAGATACGCCCGCTCCCCTCGAAACCTTTGCCAAAGGCGCAGATTTGTATGCCACTGATCAGCTGGGCAATATAGACACTTTTGTGCGAGGACAATTTCAAGCCAACTTCACTCTCACTGATAATCAGGGATCGGTGATTCTCGAAAAATATATTAAGGTACGACGCCCGGGCGCGTATGAGGATCCCAACTTGGCAGAACAGCCCGTCGCCTCTTCCAATGAACAAATTGCCGGCTCCCCCTTCAGCAACGTGACTAGCAATGGAATGAATGTTTCTCAAGTTTTATGCCCTCGCGAGAAACAAAACACCTCCAATCGAGGAAACGTATCGAGCCCTGTTACCACCGGTGGATCTGCGGCGAGTGGCGATGTGGTACAAACTTCTCTGATTCCTCGAATTGATTCGACGGTTGTAGATTACAATGCTTCAACCCTCGAGTATAACGAGCAAATTTATAATATTGAGAAGTGGGAAGAAGAATTCGCCACCTTGATGGCAAACAATCCTAATACGGCTTTCCGCGATCATTTTGAGAGCTGGTCGTTTGGCGTGAGACTTGTATATGTCGCGCCTACTAATAAGTTCGAAGAGATTCCAAGTACGTCTGAAATAGGTACTGCCAAGTCGGAGTTGAAGATACCCACAACACCCGGCGGCGATCCAGATGTGATGGAGGTAGTATTTAATTCTAGAAAAGAACATGCTTCTTTAAGTTATCGTCAATTTGAAAGGACAGTGGTAGAGAAAAAGGTTGCTGCTATAGACTATGAGTTTGCCGATCCCTCCAACACGTCTGACAGCATTATAACTGAAGACGAGCGCATTGCTATGGATGAAACAATGGCTGCAATTAACCCAGCGGGCGAACCAGCTCCTTTAGATACCTTAGTAAATCTTACTACCACCATATTTAGTGGAGAACTTCAACTAACTCCATTCCCAGCCAGGGATGATATGCTTACATTCGATGAAATGAATGAGCAGATTGATACTACTGCTTCTTTCTTTGATGTCACGCTCGAAAGGGCGGTGTATCTTTTTCCTCTTTCCGAAGTGGAGATTCCTCTTGTTATTTCCGAAAACACGCCCTTAAATAGTGTCATGGGAATACTCAAGCAGACGAGCGCCTCCCCTGCTGATCCTAATTTTAATTTAAATAAATTGTGGCAAACTGATTTTATGGCAAATTTAATGGTTAACATGAAATCATCACCAGGATATAGATTTGCTTTTAAATATGCTGTTCCTTCCGAGACACTGCTTTCTTTTTCTGCTATCTATGCCGCACTTTTAAGTGAATTGCGCCCAGACTTTTTTGATGGCACAAAGGCAGAATTGAAAAAGTTGCTTGAACTATTATTAAATGGAGGAGACTATACTTTTAAAACTGATGACGAGATTAAGAAAGGGGGAAATAGGGAGCAATATGCATATGCCCAAGCCAATGTAGGAACCGACGGTACCGCCCGACGCCCGAGCCTGTTTGATATGGCAATTCAAACTCCCAAATTAATTTTTAAAGGACTGACAGAATTCATAGATCCAGTTATTGCACCCGCCGCTGCCATTGTAAAAGCGGGTAAAGGCGGCTTGCTGCTTCCTAAGTTTCTGAAAAAGGCAGACTCGGATGGCATAGAAACCGATGAACAGCTTAAGGTAAGTGTGACAGTGGGCCCCTATGATCTACCTCCTCCCATGGGTAAATTTCCTAATCCTTGGGATGATGAAGAGACATATGACGGGCTATCGCAAGATCCGGCAGAGAATATTTCTTTTGAATTTGGTGTATTTGATTTTAATGATATTGTAACGGGACAATCCTTAGCTCCGTTTTTACGCGGTTTCTATGAGGAGCAGGAAGGGGATTATGAATTTTCATTAGCGCTAGTTAAGTTTGACATGGAAACAATCATGAATAAGGTAGTACAATCATATGCAGAGAAGGCTAATGCAGATCCGTGTGGAGCTGGAGTTGTACAAGATGCGCAGGGTAATCCGGTGGCAATTGTACCTACTTTGGTGTATCCAGGGGATAAGCTAGATTTACCAGTTACCCCCATCGCCATGGCAACTTTGCCAATGGATGTTATGGGCGGCTTTGGTATCGGCCCTCCACACACTCCGCTAGGGTGGATATACCATCTGTTGGTAGCTGCCGAAGGCGCCAATTCCATATCGTTCCCTACGGCGGAAGAAAAGGCACGTAAGCGTCGTAAAGAAGGTTTTGAGAATAAGAAAAATCCGAACCAGAAAGGTTCCGAAAGACTATGTATAGATGTGGATTTAATTCGCGATGAAGAGAATAAACGGCGAACTTAAAGAGGAGGGAAGGTAAATGAGCAGAGGTTTAGCACCCAGACTCCCTTTGACGATAGACGATCATTATGGCTACAGCTTGCTGGAAGATATGGTGGATGTAGTAAGAAGTAATTTTAAAAATCTTCTTCTTACTAATCCCGGTGAGAGAATGATGGTTACAGATTTCGGCGTGGGGCTTCAAAGATATTTATTTGAGGTTAATAGTGAGCCTACGTATGGCAACCTTCGAGCGGCGATATCAAGTCAGGTGGAAAAATATATGCCCTATCTCACCATCAATGATGTCCAAGTCAGGGCGGGGGATGACAATTCACCCCATAAGATGACAGTTACCGTACTCTATACTGTCGATTCGTTGGGATTTAGCGACGCACTTCAAGTGAGCACTAAACAAGCTACCTTTACCTCATTTACCCCGTCTACTAACTGTGGGAGTTCCACAGGCAATTGGCCTGGACAGAATTTTATGAATCCAGAGTTTGGTGCCAGAGGACAGGGCGCTTAAATAATGGGAGGAAAGAAGAATGCCATCAGGAAAAAATGTAGCTATAAATTATACTAGTCGAGATTTCGACAGCATCAAAAGAGAGTTGGTATCCTACGCTAAAAAATATTATCCCAACACTTTTCAGGATTTTAGTGAAGCCGGCTTTGGCTCCCTTATGCTGGACACCGTTTCTTATGTGGGGGATATTTTATCTTTTTACTTAGACTATCAAGCCAACGAGAGTTATCTAAGCACCGCAGCGGAGTATGATAATATCATTAAGCTGGCGCGTGAGATTGGATACAAAATGAATGTAAGTCCATCTTCTTATGGGCAAGCATCGTTTTATATCTTGGTTCCAGCTAATGCTGAAGGCAACGCACCTAACACGGCTTATATGCCCGTGCTGAAGAGGGGATCTACCTTTTCTACCGTCACTAATATTGGCTTTGTATTAAATCAGGATGTAAATTTCGCCAACACCAACAATAAAGTTATTGTAGCACAAGTTAATGAAGCTACCGGGCTCCCTACCAGATATGCTGTCCAAGCTTTTGGACAGGTAGTTTCAGGGCGCTATGCCCAAACCACGTTTAATGTGGGGGAGTATAGAAAATTCCCAAAGTTTCAGATGCCGGGATCAGATGTGTGTGAGATTATTTCTGTGCGCGACACGGAAGGAAACGAATATTATGAAGTAGATAATCTAAGTCAAAATGTTATTTATAAAGCCATTACTAATACTGATACTGACGACTTGCAGCGGACACCCTCTCTTCTGAAATCGCAGGTGATAGCACGAAGATTTACTGTGGAGCGCATAGCCAATCGTGTCACTATCCAGTTTGGATCCGGCGACGAGTCGAGCGATGCTAACTCTGTGTTTACTGAGCCCACTTCAGTGGTTTTATTTCAAAATGGGAAGGATTATATAACAGATACTGCTATCGATCCTACTAAGCTCCTCCAATCTAATAAGTTGGGCGTAGCTCCTTCCAATACCACCCTCCAAGTTATTTATCGCACCAATACATCACCCAATGTTAATGCTTCTGCCGCAGCCTTGACGGTAGTTAACGCTGCTGAGTGGCAATTTGAGGACGTCGCAAATCTTTCACTTTCCTCTCTGCAAACAGTTAAAAATTCTCTGGAAGTTAATAATAATAGTCCTATTGTCGGAGATGTCTCTTTACCGAGTGCCGACGAGATCCGACTTCGCGCTCCTAGTGTATTCGCTTCTCAAAATCGAGCTGTCACCCGACTAGATTATATTACTTTAATGTATGCGATGCCCGAGAGATTTGGGGTAGTGAAGAAGGCTAATATTATTCAAGATGACAAATCTTTTAAGCGCAATATGAATGCGTATGTGATCTCTGAAGATGCTAGTGGTTACTTAGCCCCGGCAAACGCCTCTCTTAAAAATAATTTAAAAATGTGGTTAAATAAAAACAAAATGATTACTGATTCGATTGATATTTTAGATGCTAAAATTGTAAACTTTGGAATTGATTTTGAAGTCGTTGGCCAAGCCAATCAAGATAATTCGGCACTTCACTCTCTTATCGTGACAGCCCTCACCACTCAATTCACGAAGTATTTTGACATTTCGGAGAATTTATATATTTCCGACATGTATGCTGCCATTAAGAATGTCCCCGGCGTTTTGGACGTTATCAGTGTGGCTCCCACTTTGAGGGTTGGAGGAGCTTATTCCGAGGTGTTTTTTGATATGGCAGAGAATACATCCGCAGATGGGAGAATGATAAAGATACCTCAAAATGTAATCTTAGAACTCAAGTTCCCTAGTACCGATATCAAAGGAGTCTTAAAGTAATGGCGATTAAGAGATACGTGGCAGACGCTGATAATACAATCACCAATGCGTTTAAGGAAAATTTGCTTACTCGAGGGACTGGTTCTAATATGGGAGAATCCGACATCTCTCAAATATTTTATCTCTATGCAGCAGCAAATTCCTCTTCTCAAGAACAGGCTCGCATTTTAACTAAATTTCCCATGTCCCAGATCACGACTGATCGAACGGCAGGCAAAATTCCAGCTAGCGGTAGTGTTAATTTTTATATTAAACTCTCTAATGCGCCACATGGCGAGACGTTGCCCACCAAGTTCACTTTAACAGTGGCGCCCATCTCCCGTTCTTGGGACGAAGGCTATGGGCTAGACATGGAAGAATATAGCGATTTTGGGGTATCAAATTGGATATCAGCTTCCACTTCTGCTTCGTCTGCTGATGGAGCATGGATAGTGGAGGGAGGAGACTATCTTACTTCTAGCAATTATTCTCAATACTTTCCTCTTGGTACTGAAGATTTAGATGTGGACATCACGGGACTCGCCGAGGAATGGATATCTGGCACTATTACCAATCATGGAGTGGGCATTCATCTTACCGCTAGCGAAGAGACTGGAACGCGCAGTTTTTATAGTAAAATGTTTTTTGCACGCGGGAGTCAATATTTTTTCAAGCGTCCCGTGATTGAAGCTCGCTGGGATTCCGCTGTTACTGACGATAGAAATGAGTTTGTATTGAGCAGCTCGCTGCTCCCGGCCGCAGATAATCTTAACAAACTTTATCTTTATAATAAGTTTAGGGGAAGATATGTTGACATTCCGGCAGTAGGCACAGGAAATATTTATGTAAGTCTTTATTCGGGCACTACTGCACCAGTTGGGGCACGCCTTCCATTGCAAGGGGGTGCTTATGTGGTGACAGGGGGATATGTAAGTACGGGAATCTATTCTGCATCGGTAGCTATGGGCACTAATTTAGATCAAATATTTGATGTCTGGCACGATGATTCCGACTCTACCCCAGTAGAATTTTATACTGGGAGCGCCATTACAGTACGCGATTATGCGGCATCGGACAATAGCGATCCAACGACGTACGTTATGAAAATAACTAATCTCAAGGCAGAATATTCCACTCAAGAGAGTGCGCGCTTAAAAGTTTATGCGCGCAATAAAGATTGGCAACCTACCATCTATACGATAGCTTCAAGTCAGATTGAAAATACTACTATTAATAATCTTTATTATAGGTTAACACGCGTGGCAGATGATTATGAAGTCATTCCTTACGGTACCGGAACTTTGGCAGATCCACTAGAGTACACTAAATTATCTTATGATGTGAATGGGAACTATTTTGATTTTGATATGTCCATGCTACAACCCGATTATGAATATGCCTTTCAGTTTATGGTGTCAGAGTATGGAGAATATAGAGAGCAGCCAGAAGTATTTAAGTTTAGAGTAGTATAATATGGGAATTAAAAATTTATTCGATAAAGAGAAGAATACTAAAATTGTTTCTCAGGCTACTCAAGCGGAAGAAGCAGAGAATGTTGAATCTGTAGGTTATATTTCTGCGCGTATCGATCAGAAATATAAATTTGAGCCTCATGTAGATTACGCATCAGCTTCTAGCTTTGCAAAGTTTGGATCAGCCAAGAAATATTATACTGATACTATTTCTAATATCTATACTTACTATCCTTTTGACGGATCCTTTAAGGAGAAAACTCAATGGATGGTAAGCGCATCGGGTATTCAGCAATATATATTTGATAATGAATATCCAAGAACAAATGGTTATATAAACTTTTCTTATGGCGGGTGGGGAAGTATAGAAGTTTCATACCCGGCAATGGCATCCCCGGACATCCAATATTCCCTTCCAGATGATGAAGAATATATTACAATTTATGGTGGACCAAACAAAGATCCCGATGGATCCGGCAAAACCCTGGCAAATATTTTTGAAAATTCAAGTTCTAACTTCTATAACGCATCCGAGGATAGAGAATCCAATTTAGAGTTCGCCAACCCCGGCAACACTATTGAGTGGTGGATGAAGAAAGACGAGTGGTTGCCGCCGACAACCGGATGGAGCCACCCAGATACTAGACCAGAGGTTATTTTTGATCTTTGGGCATCCGGATCAGATCCTCTTGACGGGAATTATGGCAGATTTGCTGTTATGCTCAACAGTTCTTCTTTGGGATCAACCACTCATGGATCTCCTATACATTTATGTTATGTATCCGGCTCTTCTTTAACTTCGGGTATCAACGCTAGTTTCAGCGGCACGAATGCTCCCACTACTGCATCTATAGCGGATGGCGATTGGCACCATTATGCTATTAGCGTGGACGCAACATTAGGAACTGCGTCTCTTTATGTTGACGGGAAATACAGAGATTTTATTACTGGGGATCCTATAAGCGAAGTGACGGGCGCCCTAGTCGCTAATATTGGATCTTATTATGAGAATCGAATATCGGGCCCCAGATCGATGATGCTTGGCACTACTGTGCTCTCTGCCCAAGGCGCTTGGTGTAAACTATCCGCCTCAATAGACGAGTTTAGATTTTGGAAAACTGCCAGAACTGACAAGCAAATAGGAATGAATTGGTTTACTCAAGTTGGAGGGGGAACAAATCAAGATGATGCAAACACTGACTTGGGAGTGTATTATAAATTCAATGAAGGAATTAGTCTCACCGCCTCAGTAGACGCCACAGTCTTAGACTACTCAGGAAGATTCTCAGATGGAACTTGGACTGGATACACAGCAGGCGCCCGTAATACTGGATCGGCGATGGTTATTTCTAAGGCTGCTAAATCGGAATTTAAAGATCCGATTATTTATTCCTTTCACCCCGACGTAGTTTCCTTGCAGGAGACTAAAGAATTGTTGGGTGAGCTTTACGATTTTAATAATCCCGCTTCCATCTATCACTCTTTTCCTGGCTGGATTCTCGATGAAGATAATAATGGAGCGTTACTCAATCTTTCCCAAATCGTTGCTAGTTTTTTCGACTCTCTTTATCTAAAGATTGAGGAGTTGCCCAATCTTAAAACTGTTGAATATTTAAGCTCGTCGATGAAACCCTATCCATTTACAGGAGAGGCACTTCGATCTCTAGGATTTGAGACGCCCGATCTTTTTATTGATTCAGATGTGATGGAATTTTTTGCTAATCGTAATAATACGGAACTTTTTGAAGATCAGATCGTCGATATTAAAAACACCATTTATCAGAATATTTATAATAATTTAATTTACATTTATAAAACCAAAGGCACCATGAAATCTTTTAGAAATTTGCTGCGGTGTTATGGTATCGATGAGGAGTTGGTGCGCGTTAATTTATATGTAGATGGCGCCACATATGAGATTGAAGATGATTATCGACTTCAAGCAGAAGAGGTAAAGTTCGTTAACTTTGCAGCAGTGAATCGCTTCGGAGGAACAGTTTTTCAAACTTCCTCGACAGATGTATCGAATACTAGCACGTTTTTAAGCGCCTCTACTTTTAATCACCCGATGACGATAGAGACGCAAGTTATTGTTCCCGGCAAATTTCCCATTACTTCTCCTCTCTGGTATTATACCCCTTTCATCTCAGCGTCATTGTTCGGGATGCACGAAGCTACCGATACCGAGGGAGATTATAATTGGGCCCCCGGCGATGACTGCAATTTTCAAGTTTACTTGGTGAAGGAAGAATTAAATTCTACGAATGCAAAATTTGTCTTTAAGAGTTTGTCGGAAAATGATCCTTTCCCTACGCTTGAAAGTCCCCTATACAAAGAGGTTTATGATAATACTAATTGGAATATTGCAGTAAAGATACGCCCTCAATACTCTTTACAGGATACCGGCTCCTGCGCTCTTACTGGCTCTTTCATTTTAGAATTTCAGGGAGTTCAAACTGAGGGAGATTTTATACGTAATGAGTTTGTCCTTACCTCTTCCCTCGTTGCCGCCACCGGTAGTAATTTTATACAAACCAATAAGCGTCTTTATTCTGGCGCCCACAAAAATAATTTTAGTGGCTCTACTCGGGAACAGACAGACGTTAAAATTACTAACAATCGAGTATGGTACAGTCATTTAGATAAGGAAGTGATTCGCATTCATGCGCGAGACAGCACTAACTATGGCACCAAACATCCTTTTAGAGATGCTTATGCGGAATATGGGGAAATCGATGTACAAATTCCTGAGATTAATACCTTAGCATTATCTTGGGGCTACAATACCCTAACTGGATCTGGGCCATCTGAGTCGGTAGTTTTCACTGCCGGCTTTGAAGTAATCGATCTATCTTCCGGATCAGTGGACGTGGTTAATACCTATGGTTCTTTAGATGGCGTTTTAAAAACTCAACATCCGGGAAGAGGGTGGGGATTTTTAGAAAACGATAATGAAGCTATTACTAAAGAATATGTATCTAACGCTAAACTTCAGCCTCCCGAAACTCTTCAAAGTGATGACTTGGTTCAGATTATTAATATGCAAGACGAGCAGATTTTCACTCGGGAATCGCGCCCTTTAGATTATGTGTATGCGATTGAGAAGGGAATGCAACAAGTGATTTCCGACGAGATGATTAATGTTTTTGGTTCCATTGTAGATTTCAATAATTTAATTGGACAGCCCAAAAATAAGTATCAAGCAGATTACGAGGATATGGGCAAGCTCAGAGAAATATTTTTTAGTAGAATAAAAAATACTCCAAGTCTTATAAAATACGTAGATTTTTATAAATGGATTGACGGGGCTATTACTTCTATGATTGCGCAGCTCATCCCGGCATCAGCTAATTTTTCGGATAAAGTAGCAACGGTTATTGAAAGTCACATTCTGGAACGCAACAAGTATGAACACAAGTTTCCGACTGTAGAATTAGAAGAAAATGAGCCAAATGCCCCTATGCGTGGTATTAATAAGTTGCGCTATCCTTATAAGACTGGACAGGCACCTATTACTCATTTGCAAAATCAAAATTGTTATTGGTGGAAGAACCGAGCCTATGGCGCCGAGCCTCCTCTGGTGCCCACTTCGGTTTTTGAACTGCGTGGTGGAATCATTAGCTCTTCGCATCAAACCTTTGATAGGCATTACGATAGCCCGGTGAACTTTACGGCGCCCGATGTGCAAAACTTAAACGCAGGAGTAATAACTTTGGATGTGGCGCGCCAAACAGCAAAATTTGGGTCGAATGGATACTTATTATTATCCACAAGTAGTTTTACCGAATTGGATTGTACTGATGACACATAACAAGAAAAAATTATATAATAATTTAGAATTTCCATTTCAAATTTATAGTTCCTCGGTTAATAGCGGATATATGTTTGCGATGGCACAAGATCTTAATCTGCCATCTTCCGTCGACGAGATTATAATAAGTGGATCCAAATTGTTCACCTGCGCCGGGAAAGACGGTACTGCTGCCTATACAAATGTGATGTCAAGCACCCTTGATAATTTCCATCATGTCTTGAATAGCAAAGTCTGTATTACTGGTAGCCACGTCGACTCCTCCATGTTCAATGGAGGATTTAAAAAGTGCGTCGCCATCGACGAAGAGAACACTACGATTTATTGGAGCCAATTTAATCCAATGATCCATTCCAGCCACATCTTTAGTGCTAGCTTTGAAAATTTCATCGACGGCTCTAACATGATTGGGAATGGCAAAGTAGTTAATATCGATGATTTTGTGGGTACCAACAAACAGCCGCGTTCGTTAAAGATGGCCCCCGGAGCTGATAGGATAATTTTTGGTTTGCGTGGGGGCGGGTACCTCGCAACCGCCAGCTTAGACGGCGCCAACGTGGGCAGAATAACTAACTTTGATGCCAATTACGAATTTGATGACGGTAGCTGGGCATACTCACCGGGCCAAGGAAAGATATTTATCCGCGCCCACGACACCACCGAGCAAGAATTACCCGGCATCCTCTTATCTTGTAATCTAGATGGAACATCGCAGACAGAGATTACATTAGAAGCTGATGAAGTCGAAGAAGAAGCTCAAGGCGCATGCGTGGATGATGTCAACGAAAGATTTTATTGGACAGTCCGCGAAGGCGCGCCCACTTATAATAGTTATATATATTCTGCAAGTTTTGATTCCACCACCCTGGGCCCGATTTTAAATAATTCGCCTCTGGTGCAATCGGTGGGGGATATTTTTTGTTTTCCCGACTTGAATCGCCTTGTGTTTTTCGCTGGGCAATCAGCAGCGAGCAACGACGTCGATTCGAACGTGCCGGCAGCCGGCACTCATGGCCAGTTGTGGGCGTGTGATTTAGACGGCGCTAATTTAACTTTACTTCTAACCCCAGATCAACAGCATTTTCCAGCAGAGTATGATTCAGACGAGGATAAGATTATATTTTGGCACAGCGCAATGGTGACGGGTAGCTTTCTAGAGAGAAAGGTAGGGATACCTCAAATCACTTCTTCGGGATTTGATATAACTAATTTACATGAAGATACTTATGGGGACTTAAAAGGTGCACCTCTTCAGGGCCCATTTACTAATCAGTATGTGGGAGGAAACCAGCACCGCCATGTGGCTTTAAATGATGGCACGGACAACGCTACCAATCGGCCCGAGCTATTTAATGTTTTCTTAAATGGACGGGGGCAAATTACAGTAGCAGGGCAAGATTATGTTTCCGATTATGTTGCCAACCCTCGTAATGCCAACCAGCAGGCTAATACTCTTATTTATGGGGTCGGCAGCACTGGTGATGGGGTTTTTACGGGATCTCTTACACATCCTGGAGCAGCCGGCAGAATAGAAGCCACTAGCAACGATTGTTGGGGAGTTAGTTTGGATTCCGTTAATAAGCAAGTTTATTGGACTAACGACTCGGCAAATAATGTATTCAGGGGCGACATTAATGAGGACGGACTTAGCAATATCACTACGTGTATTGCCGGTAGCCACTCAACGCAACGCGTACAGGCAGTGCCTTCTATCAACAGAGTGTTTTATAGCAAAGACCCAAACGCGATTGCCAATTTTAATCTGACAACTCTGGAACCCGCAACATCACCGAGTGCCATCGATGCCACCACCAATGGCGCTTATATGTTCGCCTACTCAGAGACGACGGATAGGTTGTATTGGCGAGATTTCACCAGCGGAGACATGTTCAGTTCAAGTTGGGACTATCCTCTTGTAGTCGGCAAAATTCTGAATGATGGCCAAGGCGCCAAGAGCTGCTTCGGCGCCGCCATTGATGAGGTTAATGAAAGACTTTATTGGGTAGTGCAAACTGCCGGAGATCACACCATTTATACTAGCAGTCTTACTGCTCCCGTCACCCACGGCAGAATAGCCCGCGTATTCCATCCCTTCGGGACTACTGACATTGCAGTGGATCCGTATGCAGGAAAAGTGTATGTCGTCGGCTCGGGCCACCAAGAGCTTTTTACCTGTAGTTTGGATGGTGCTGACGAGGGCGTTTCTTCGCATGTTCCGCCCGCTGCTTGCTTCGGGATGGACATCGGCTACCTCCATCGCGGGCTGTCCGGAAGTGCAGAACGTCCACGGGCATCTTATTTGAGAGATGGGACTGCTAAACGATCTGTCAACATAGCCAATCATCAAACTTATAATCCTATTGGGAATTATACGCACGATTATGAAATTGTTCAAACGACAGGCAGAACTTCAAATAACAGAGCATTCGTAGAGGCAAATGGTAGCGGATTCATTGGAGATCCTGCGATGCCTTACAGCGGATCGCTCATCACTCAGTTCGTTAGTGGCGCCCGAGATATTCTCGATACGACAGCACTTCCTAACTTCGATTTATCTGGAAGTAATAAGTTTGTCTTTGTCAATCGATTTAATGCCCCTGGAGGCACGGACGTTAGTTCTAGAGGCGCTTTGGACACTTACGCCGAAGAGTATGCACCCAACAACGATCTCAACTTTAGAAACTATTCTGGACGCTCTCAGCTACGTTCCAAATTAGCAGCACATTGTGGATTTTACGGACTCAATCCTACTAGCTCTATCCAAACTAACCTTGTCGGATGCACAGCCTCGGCATACTCTTACGAAGCAAATTTTCAAAAAACTCCTCCTAATCCATATTGGGAAGTTTGGGAAAATGATCTTATACCTAGCAAATTAAATCTTCTTACTGATCCCAGTATGACAACTGCTAGTCAGCAATTATTTGTGGAGCAGGTGATCACCAACACTCAGTTGGAGGATGTGTTCGGCGGTACCCTAACCGGTCCAAAAGCCATTAGCCTAGATGAGAGGGCCGGGGTTCTTTATTTTATAGATGGCGGCGGCAACACAGTATTCGCTTGTGATGTTAATGATCCATCGGGAAGTGTGCGGATGCCTATAAAGTCTAGGGATCTTGACACCACCGGCCACTCGTTTTCAACCTGCCAATTTTACGGGATTCATTTGGATCCTGATAGTAGTAATATCATTATTCCCGTTGTTGGCAACACACACGTCTACGGCGCAGTTGCATGGGCGGATAGGTATGGGAACACCAACGGTACGGGCTTGGTAGCTAATAGTTGTTCTAAACTGTTTCCCGAAGAGACTGGACTTAGGCCGAACATCAAGGGAGTATCTAGTGTATATGATGCAGCGAATAAAAGAATTTTATATTGGACAGGCGAGGCAATACGATCTATTAGCGCCGACTGGTCAGTCGAAACACACGTTAAGATCTGTAGTACTCACGATGACGATGAATTTAATGGATTGGCATACGATCCTGAATATAATATGTTGTATGGTGGAGGCTCGGGCGCGGATAGCCGCTTATGGGTAATAAAAGTAGCAGGCAACAACTCATTGATATATCGATACGGAGAGGCTCCTCTAGTAGATGAAACCACCTCCAATAACGCTGGCGAAATGAAATTAGATTTGAAAAATCGTAAAGTGTATTGGTGTAATGGGACGGATGGTAGGATTTATCGCGCTAACATGCTGTCTAGAGCTAATGCTGCCGCTCTTCCGCCCGGCGTCGATGACAGTGGCGATCCTTCTTTCGTCATGACAACGGCAGAAGTTCAGTGCGAGGTAGTGGTAGATCTCGCTGCCAGTGTTGGTGGAGGTTTAGCACTAGATACCGAGCGAGGATATATATATTGGAGCGTAGGCGGATCCGGCGATGATTCAATTGATGGAGTATATAGGGCAAAGCTAGCCCCAAGAAGTGGATATAGGCCTATCTATGATAATGCCTTTGTGCAACATGCCATCCCACGTTCCGCTATAAATTATGCATGGATTAATGATTCGGCTCTCACTACTGTGAAACAACTACCCGGATATCAAAATAGTAGTTCGGTTCCTGGCGGAGCTTATGATGATATTAACTATGTCTTATCAGGTTCTCATGGTAGAGGCGATTTTATGGCAATTGCCGGCACCATGATTGATAAGTCACAAATTGATATAACGACACCTCAATCGCCCTTCCCGTATGGAAGCTCCAATCTTCTATCCAGCTCTGCCACCACTTTTCTTAATGCCTATAATGGGCCCTATCAATATCCCACATGGAAGCAGGTAAGAAGCGGCTATAATCCTATTGTGAGACAATTGGTAAGAGAGAGTATTCTTTCTCTAAGCCTCGAAGGTTTACAAAGTGCCGGGCTCTTTACAGGCTTGGTTAATAGAGCACGGGGCAATGATGTAGTCAATATAAAAGAGCCAATCGTCAGCGATGTCTCAAAGCCATTGCAACATCGTCTTAACATACAGCCTAGCTTAAATGCTCCCGGCTTGGTGGACTCTTCTTTTCAATACACTTATGTTAATGATATATTAAATTATGCATGGGACGAAGACTCGTATACGTTTATTAATCAGGTGTTTAATTACCAGGACGATCCAGGAAGCACTTATAATAATATTTCCGATCTTTATTTAAATGCTGCAAACACCACTGGAGAAGATTCGGTAAATAATCCGGTTCAAGATTTGATCAGTATTCAATATTCGGAGATCTTATATCCCGCCTATATCAATGGATTTTTAAATTACAGCCGAGCGAGAACCGATTACGCAGAAGCAATAGGTACTGGTAGCGATGGGTATGATCGAATTTTTGGACACCAAAGAACTTTTTATAAAAAGAATGAGATAAGAACTCGCTCGATTGCTCTTAACTCTCAAGGATATGGAGGAAATCTCTTCCCGCCGGGAGAGTATGATTACGAATACACTTTTGAAAAATCCGGCCTAGCGAGCCTAGATACTACCGCATGGGAATGGGATCCTACCAGCGGCCCCACGAGTGCAGATGGAACTTACCAAGGAGGCTATTGTTTTCAGTTTGGAGGACTTTCCATTCCATCAGGTTATCCCGAGAGATATTTGCAATTCTCAAGTGAGGTAACTGGTACTAATGTCGCCATCTCTTTTTCGGTGATGCGAGGGCCGCACGGGACATTCGAGACAAGTATCCCCAATGGCAATCCCAACCTAGACGATCCAGAACATCTATATACTTGTGCACCTCCTCTTGGCGACTTCTTACATGTACAGTATCGCACGGCGACTGGAAGTTGGACAGATCTTGAAATTGTATATTCCGGAACCACCTGCGCGGCGGATCCCAAATTTACTAGTTTGATAGACGACGTGAACCGGCTAGGATTTTTTACTGCGGTGACGGGAGCTATTTTAGATTTAGGGACGACATGTCCCGGCCAACCAGTGTCGCTGCGATTGGCGATGCCTTATTATGGTTATAGTATTGGAGATAATTATGCGATCAAAGATTTGAAAGTAAGCTTTACTTCGTCCGGACAATATCCTAATTTCCTCAACTTTAATCCCATGGCAACGGATGGCATAGAGTCTTTTCCTCACAGCTCTTCATACCGCCAGCGAGACGGTGAATTGATGGGAGATACTGATGGGACGATGTTCACGGAGCAACCCTTTCCATCAATGGATTTTACCGAACTTAATTATATTCAAGCTAATATAAGTGGCACAACTGTTGATAGTGATTATTTGGAAACCCTAGTAGAGCCGATGAGCGGCAAGGCGCCGTGGTATAATTCTTATGAAGAATACGCAACCGATGTGCGCCCCACTACTGCTGATATGACTATTGTTCCCGAGTTTAAAATATCTGATTTTATTGAATATTATTTGGAACAACAAGGCGGCAATTTTCGGGCTCCTAATAGTAAGTTTCTTTCATTGCCCGGCGCCTCCGTTACAGGAAGTGCACAAGGGTTTAATGGAGATTTTAATACCGACTTCCTTAATAAATATGTAGTGTCTTCTCAAGGACAACGGACACAAAAGATTTTTAATGATCATGAAGAAATAGCTGAAGTGGATCGTATTGAAATAGTGTGCGAGAGCATGAAAAAGCTTCTCCCATACCAGGGGTTTTACCCTGCCAATCGTACGGTGCAGCTGGGAAATCTTCTCAGCCAATCCATTTCTCCTTATATTTCAGGCAAGAAAGATGATACCCCAGGCGACTTTCCCGTGCAAGCTTTGCAGGCACTGTTGAAGCCACTGGTATCTCCAGGCATTTTATATAATACCATTAAATCAGGAATAGCCGTTGACTATCCAGTTTATACTGGCTCTGTTCCTGGGGTGGTGGATTCAGAGGATTTTAACACTCCAGCTGACATGCGCTTGGCTTCCGGATCTACTTATCGCCTTCCCTTTGAAACTTTATTAAATTTGAAAGGATCTCTTCCTGAAGGCGCCGATAAGCCAACACGATTAGTTTCTTCGTTCGCGACTGCTCAAGATATTAATTTAGAAAACCTTTTCCAATATAGCTTTACTTGGAGTGGCGACAAGTCTCCGTTGTTTGAATTGGGAATGCATAACTTTTTAGCAGAAACGGTAAATTTCTTTATGGAAAGCGATCCTCACACGAAGCTTACTGGCTTCCGCTCAGGAAAACAGCCTCTCAACGGCGCCACCGCAGGTTGGCAGTTTGATGCCGATAAAACCTATTATATGGATGTGGTGCTCAGTGATACCGTGGAAATGAGTAGGTTTGTAGAATATAGTGGGAGCAAGACGATTGGTGTATCAGATCTGTTGAGTGCATCAGCTGACTCGGATTATGGTGGATCCAAGTTGGGGTATGATGTAGCCATTTGTTCGGGCGCCTATGGAGAGGGCTTGTGGGCGCTAGCTACCGCAGAGCATTTTCAAAAAGCTCTCTTATACCACAATCCTCTAGGCAGAACTGCCAGTGGAACTGGTTCATGGACACAGATTCATGAATTTACCGCCAGCGTCGGCGATGATTTTAGCCCCAGCGATTACGGGTATTCTTGCGCGCTTCTCTCAGCTAGTGATGGACTTTGTGTAGCCATTGGTGCACCAGCCTCAACAGGCCTTCCTGATCCAAGCATGCCTTTTGCACCCGGCGTTATTTTTCTTTATAGCCCCGATTCTTCATGGGATGGGGGCTATCGCCCAACTATTCTAACCGCCAGCGATCCTGGAGGTTTAGACTTTATGGGTATTTCCGTGGCGATGACGACGGGATCTGATGGCGTTTTTATTATTGCCGGCGCCCGAAGAGGTAGCGGAGATCCTGGATATGCTGAAGTTTGGCAGTCTGGATCCGATGCCTTTTATCTTAACGCACAAAATGCCGACGGCCATACCTTTGTAGGGCCAAAAGGCGCCTTTCTCACTGCCAGCTCCCCCACAACCGCGGCCAGATTTGGAGGTGCGGTAGATATAGTTTCGGGCACTGAAGGCATCTACATGGCAGTTGGGGCTAAAGACGCCGATCCGGGAGGCATCACCGGCGCCGGCAGCGTCTTCCTCTATTTGTCTCAAAGCCATAATCCTTTCTTTATTGAGGGTACTCATCCTATCAATCAACAGTGGCAGACACTAATGACAGCTAGCAACGCCAACGGCGATGACTTGCTTGGGTGCGCAGTATCTCTCGTTTCCGGGGCAAATTCTATTCACGTCTTAGCCGGGGCCCGCAAAGAAGACTCGGGCCCAGGCGGTAATAATGGGGCAGCCTACTTATTTCACAGTCAGAGCGGCGAACCTTTCTTTATAGACTCCTCATTACCACTTGATCAAAAGTGGCAAACATTTCTTTCGCGTTCTGACGGAGGCATCGATGGAGATGAATATGGGAATGCCGTCTCTTTGGTTTCTCAAAGCAACGGATTGTCATGTTTGATTGGTGATGAATATGCCACGACAGATTATTGCAACCTCGGGGGCATCTCCTATCTTTATTTCAGCGCTAGCGGTGATGCATACGCTCCTATAATAACGACGGAGCAGGCGTTCGAAGCCCCTCGTGGCGCGGCGTGTGGATACTTCGGGTGTTCGGTAGCCCATATCAGTGGGAGCGATAGGTTATACGCTGTAATTGGTGAGATGTCCGGATCCGAATCAGGGGTATCAGGATCTGGGGATGCGTGGGCATTTGCGGGAACTTCTGCCTCACTATCTTCTCCCATCACGTACGCGGGTATAGGATATGATTACAAGCAACATGGGAAGCTTTTTGGATTAGGGTTGGGATCAGCCTATGATCCTGCTTACTGCTCCTATACTCCTCCTTCTTTTTATGGGAATGCCATCGCCCGTGTAAGTTTTAACCCTGGTGAACTAGGGGGTGTAAGAACTCTCGATGAGATCTTCGCAGAAGCTAAGGTAGAAAATATTTTAACGGTAGATCCTCAGAGGCAGGCAGTGATATCCAATCAGACTCAATCTCTCACTCCGCTGATGAATTCTTTTAAGATGCCAGTCTCTTCTTCGGTTAATTTATTTGGTATTTTTAATGAGCCATCAACTGAATTTGGGCCCAATGGGGAGCCTCTCGCCGTTTCCGAAAATCTTACGCATCCAGTATGGGTAATTTCTACCAAGTTTGAGTGTCCTGTGCTAGATGTATCGAGTAGTCGTTACGCAGAATTTTATACGGCTCACAATTCAGAAATAACTGCTGCTTATGGCTTTGATGACTTTTCGCGACACTTGCCTCGAAGCATGTGGACAAGCTACGGCTCTACTCCTGAAGGAACAAAAGGAATGTATCTGGAACTTAAAGATTCCTTTCCGGAGATAACTAATGAAGGCAACAACACTGAGACGGGCTCGTTGCTCCAAAAGGTAGGATTTGTAGACGGCAAGAAGCCACTCGGCAGGGTTCAAAAGACAAAACTGATAAGTGAGGCAGTTGTGGTAATTCCTTATTGGGATCGTCCGAAAGAAGAGGAAGAGTGGGGAGAATTTGGGGGAGGAACTCTTACTACGGCAATCGATCAGTTCAATTTTGTGCGTGTCCCACGTGAGCTGGGGGCGGGAGTGTCCACCGGCACGACTGTCATTTCAATGATAAAAGGAATGAGAAAATATGTTATGCCTCCTCAATTTGATTTTATCAAGTATAGTGATATAGATCCTTTTGCAATTTATTTCCTCCCCTTCTACCAAGAACTACAGCAGCAAGAGTTGACAGACATTTGGCAAGGAGTAACTCCCCAGTCAGCTATCCAGATGTCGAAGGATAAAAAGTCCTTCTCCCACGACATTAAAAGTGATGAATTTTTTGGCAACATTCGAAATCGAACTGTTTTAGGAGATTTGAAATTTTTAATCTTTAAAGTCAAGGAACGAGGCGAATCTAATTATTATAATATTACACGCGATAGCACTGATGATGAGAGGTTCACTTTTCTTTTCGCCGACGACAATCTGGCTTCTGCCGTCGAAACGGGAGGCAGCTATAATTGGCCATATGATTTCTTCTCTTTGGTAGAGAAAGCTAAGGTAGAAGTAAAGTATGAACTAAAGAGGAAGCCGGATGTAATGCCTGAAGGAACTACAGTCACTGCCGATCAGGTGTTGGAACAAGCCGGAGCTTCAATTGGAAGCCCTACTATACCTACTACTTTGACGAATCCGATGCCGAATAGCCCTGGCACATCCCCGGCCGTGTTCCCACCCCCTCCGTGGGAACCACCAGACTTCAACTAATGAATTATAATGAGGAGGAAATTGGACGAGGGGATAATTACTGTATATGACATTTTTTAACCAGAAAGAAGACGTTCTAGATATCAAGCTAACACAGTTTGGTAAATATTTGATTTCCAAAGGAAAGTGGAATCCTACATACTATGCTTTTTATGATGATGATATTATATATGATAGTGAATATGCGGGATATGTAGAGACGCAAAACGACATTCAGCCCCGTATTACAGGGAGTGCACGTACTAAAACTCAATATGTTTTTCAAGGGATCGAAACGCAAATTCAAAGTGAGATGCAACTTCTTCGAAAAAGGATGGGAGGCGAGAAGGATAAGTTAGAAATTCAGCCGAGTTCCGAGAGAAATTATGCCTTAGCTGCACCTATGGGAACTAGCGATTTGGGAAATCCTAATTTTCCCGCATGGCAAATAACGGCTCTTAATGGACAAATAACTGGATCTTCGCCGTACGCTACCTCATCGCTGGGGCTCGTTCCTATAGTTTCGTTGGAGACACGAACGGTGAATTATGTTACGAGTGTGAAAAATAAATATGATGAGGATACTCAAGTTATGGATTTAAGTAATACTCTGAATCAAATAGGAGAATCGGCGCCCGATGCTAAACCCTCCGATTTAATTTTAGCTAATAAAATTTATGATGATGGGACATATGTCGATATTCAGGAAGACTATTTATTGTTTGAGATGTTAGAGAAGAATACCCTCTTTCAAGACGAGAACTTGGAGATGGAGGTTTTCCGCTACGACACGAATGTTCAAACACAAGAGGAAATATTAATTCCTCTCAAGTTTATGAAAAAAAAGCAACTTATTGTGGATGATATCTTAATTGACGATGACGATCCTGAGCTTAATCGCCAAATGGACTTAAGTCCTGATTGCGTAGAATACTTTTTCAATGTATGGGTAGATGATGAAATTGACGAGGAAACATTGTGTAAGGCAGTTCGCATTCGCAAAAACTTAGGACTTTATACTCCCCCCATTAAATGCCCTGAAGAGGTTGGTGGTATGGCATTTGATGGATCCAAATTATATGGGCCAGGATTACCGGGACAAGCAGATGTAGAGATCTGCACTCCAGAGCCGCCGTGCCCAGGGGAGCCGCAAGAATAATGCTATCATTAGATTCAATTCGGACTTTGCTCCCTTCAGCCAATATTAAGACAATCTCTCTCGAGCGTCCCAGCGGCGTCTTTCGGAACTACTTCGATAGGAATAAGGGGCTTGTAGACGCACATTCGGCGCGCCCGGGCACGTACGAAGAATGGACATCTTCTATTTTATCTGGCAAACACACTGATGGTACTGATGTCGCCGATATCGCGGCACAGATTTCTCATATGCAGGCAGCTGCCAATCGCTCTAAAGATTTGAGAGTGGATGTGCGCGCCTCTATTGTGACTACCGCCGACAATCCTTTTAATACCGATTTATCTCAAACCGGAGAATTTCTACTTACGCCGGAGATTAATTTTAACGATCATTTGTATGTTGCTCTAATCCAGAGCACCGACGCCGCACTCTCTCAAATGCTTCAATCAATGGGCGACACTATATTAAAATATCTTAATTCCAATAATGAGTTCCGGGGCAACTCTAAATTTGACGATTTTATAATATGTAATATATTACCAGGACTTGATCAGCAAAAGACGGATGCTGGAAATTCCGGTTTTTTCGGGCGCATGCGTGTCGCCGCTCTGTCGAACCGAAGAGCAGAAACTCTAGCATCCTATAAGAACGCTCATTTGAGCACGCAGATACGAAAAGTTTATGGAGATATGGACAAGCCTGTTTTTGATAAGATGGATAAAAACGGTAAGAGAGTGATGACGATACCCATGAATTTTGAATTTATGCTTCCCACACACCAGCCGCAACATCTCTCATATTTTATTATTACATATTTAGATTTTCAAGGACTGGCAGAAACCCTCCAGACAAACTACACTCGTATGGAATACTTCGGCGCCAATACGTGGGGTGGGGGGGATCTCTTCTCACCCGATGCAAACCCGGCGCGCCAAAAGAGCGGCGTGGTAGAGATGCTTGATTTGCAAGCGATGGATTTTGAAGGAATTGGCGCAATTAGTACCCCTTTAAATTATGATACTGTATTTGAAAATGGAGTTTTATCGGGGAAAAGCTATTTTTTCCAAACCCTGGATGGTAAGACATGGACAGGGCCCGTGCACAAGATGGGGGATCCCATTCCTTATTCTTTGGATAATGGCGGCCAACACTTTCAATACCTCATTGCCCGGGCACGTGCCGATAGAAGTGGAAAATATATGACAGGGAATAATCATTTGAGTGCCCAGCCCGGGCAACATTTAAATATGATAGAGACAGAGAATGTAAAGATTCAAGACTTCCGTAACCGAAATGGTATTTTGAGAACCAGTATTATGAGTGATTTTCAAGATGAAGAAGCCACAATGAAGCGCATTATTGGAGGGTTTCAACCACGAGAACGTAGTCTCAATCCTACCACGAATAATGTAGATGCTTATGTAAGCGATGTTTTCTTAGCTGCGGGCGCCCGCAAGTCAGCTAAGTTTATGTTTTTAGTAGATTTCGATTCCTTGTTGACAAAGAATTCTATTTTTGGACGCACGATTAAAACGCAAGGCAACCTCCTTAGAAAAAATATTTTTGCTCTTTCTCGTATTAAATCTTTAAAAATATACAGAGAAAAAGTAAAGAAAGGAGTTGGCGCCAATTCTCTAGGCGATCCCATGGAGAAAATTTATGTGGATCAAAATGAGCCTTCTGTGTTGGTAGCACACACCGGACAGCGGAAGCACTCGAAAGCCATAACTCCTACTTCTTCTATTGTGGAAGAAACTAATATGTCCTTTTCGAATTCTTCAGTCCGCGCTTTTAATGTGATCGATAAAGGATTTCTTTCTACTTCTCAAGGGCAATATCAATATCGTTTGGAAATGGAAGTAGTAGATCATACCATAGACTATTTTCGAGGACTGATCGATAATCTAGTTGACTTCGGATACGCACTACAGAATTATTTATCCGATGTTATCAATGCCAGCATTCGTCCGTATAACGAGAACACATCTCACGACAACCGACGTAAGGCAGGGTATGATCCACGTTTGAATAGTCTTACTGGAGATTTTGCGTTGCTAATGCGACAGAAGTATTACACCGCCGAAAATATGGCGCCCACTGGCGCTCATAATCCACCAAGCTTGGCAAAGGGAATTGGAGATTTTGTTACGACGCTTAAAGTATTTTTACAAAATCAAAATTTTACACCGATTGATCAGCAGAGGGTAGAAAATTTTCTTTCTCTTATTGTTAATCCCGCCACCACTACTCCCGAGAGTATCTTGAGTGTAATTGAGATGGTAGATAAAGCAGTGAATAAGATGGCATCGTTTGTGGGAATGAATGTAGAAATGACTAACCCTGTCCAGCTTAAAGCACAGAATATTATAGGATCAACAGCGATGGAGAAAGGAGTGATCTATATCAATAAGTCTTTCAGTACTATACATGATCTTTCCCACCATGACGGCGCCGGCTATGATTATTTATCTATTAAAACTGGACAAACCATAAAAGATAGTTGGAATCAGGTAGGACTCCGATCTTTAAGCGGCGCCGAATTTCGAGAGCGAGTCAACAGAGAAATTCTTAAATTTTATAAAAATACTAATCCTGACATTACGGCGGGCTTAACCGCACAGGGTGTAAAATTTGCAGGGGGCGACTCTGTTCACACTACTGCCCTTTCATTTTTGTCTCCTTCTATGCTTAAGATGGAAAGGGTTATTGATCTTTTAAATGGTGGGCATGCCTCTAACGGCGGACTATCCAACATGCTTGAATCGCGTCTTATACTGACACGACAACAAGTAGCGTCGAGTCACCATCAGGCGCCTCTGGATCCTTTCTTTCGAAAGCAGCTACAAGATGCTGCAACAGAGCAGACGGAAAATCAACAAATTGCTTCTCCCTCTCACGCTGAATTTTTGGCTCAATATAAAAATTTGATTCCGTCACCAGCCACGAAACCTCTTACCTTGGTGGATAGGCAGATGGGAAGGACTAACAGCTTAGAGTCTCAACAATCTTATTCTTCTCAAACTTCTACTCCTCTCGATCCCCTAGTCGCTAATTCTACTAATTTCCCTGCATCTTTTTTTAGCAGAGTTGCTCACCGGGATTTAACTAAATCTCATAATGCTAATCCATCAGTGCTCAACGCCGCCGTTCAAACCAAAGAAAGCATCCCCCAAGGGATAGGAATTATGCAGCAAACCAATTTCAATCCTTTTGGTGAGCAAGCCAAAAATGTAAAAAACATTAGATTATGGGATATCAATCAACAGCATAACATTTTGAGAGGTGTCCCGCAGTCTCAAGTGCGGCTCCTTCCTAATCAGATTAAAGCCCTTATTTCTAGCTTAAATGGCTCTGGGGATGGCGGCGTTCGAGATCGTCTCCAGACTGCCGTTCGAAAAAATGTCTTCAACAATCCTGACGAGAGCGCATCGGCTCGCCTTAAATATAATTTATTGGTAGAGATTCAGTATCTCTCTGGCTTTAGCCCGCAGAAAACTTCTTCTGAAAGGGCAGTTTTGATACAGGCTCCTATATGGAAGAAGCTGGATCAAGATACGTTTTCGAAAAATGTGGGAAAGAAAATAATCTGTAGATTGAAAAAGTTTGAAATACCGGAGTGGAATATTTTTCGTCCGGAGCAGTTAGATATTCCCATTTATGATAAGTATTTTATTATAGAACCGGACGTCCCTATGGTGGGCGCTAGCGGGCAAAATCTTCTCACCAACCCTCTTTCTAACGCACTTTCGAGAGCAGGGAAAGCAAACCTTCAACTTCCTTCGTGGACATCCAAAGCGGCGGAACATAGCTCCTTTCCTGAATTTGGGTTCTCTAATTTGCCCACTTCCAATATCGATCTCTCATCATGCCGCCTCCACGAAATCATTTCGCAACTGTCGGAACTTACTAATTCGGTGAGATATAATCCTATAGCCGAAGCATTTATTCATAATACGGCGGGATGCGAACCAGAGTGTCCGGACTGCAACGATGATCCTCCACCATGTCTAACCCAGAAAGAGATGAAGTTTAAACTTGACGGCCAAGAGCCTTGGGCTTCGATGGAGGGCGATCTATGTAACGAGGCGCCCACCAATCAAGACGAGCCTCAATGTTCGACAAATAATGATTGCCAACCCGGGCAAGTATGTGTAGGTGGAGAGTGCGTGATTGACAATTTTCAGCGCGGAGGAGGCGATGACGATTCGACACTCTTCTACGCAGTAAATCTACCCGGATTGCGCGCCGCATTGAGAACATGCACCTCATTATTAGCAGCTTTCTTAGCCGAGAAACAAATGGCTGAACAGAGTTTAATCGACGTGACAAATGAAAGAAATGCCCTGGCCAGCAATATTAATACGCTCACCGGCGCCGCCAAGCTACAGGCTATAGCCGATGTTGGTGCGCACGAGGTCACCATAGGCGCCATTCAACAACAGTTGGTAGATGTAGCCACAAAAATAGAAGGACAAAAACTATGCGAATCGGAAGCGTTGCTTGCCATTCAAAAGGAAATGCAAGACATCCAAGCCCGCGTTATACAAGATCAGCTTAAGTTTGGAGATGTACTAATCGATCAAAATGGCAACGAGGTTCAGTGTATGTATCCAGAACAATTGGGCGCTGGCCTCAATGAAGCTTTGGGTACCCTTCAGCAAACTCAAATCTATTCTACAGGGGGTGAGACATATGCCGGCAACAATGCATATTCTATTAGCGGTGGTGCGTATCTAATGAGCGGTGGTGTCATCGCTCAAGCGAACGCCCCAGGATCCTCTGGACTCTCACTATTAGGAGCGGGCACGAGTGGCTATACAGGCACCTCCCTCACAACTGGAACTAACTATGGCAGTGGAAGTCCATCAGCTAGCCCTACCCTCCTCGCAGGCGGCATTCCCGCGCTAGCGCAATCTGGTGGAGGATCTTCTCTAGGCTTACTTGGAGATACGGAAAATTTGCAAGCTACTTATGAGGCAAACTTAGCCGCTATTGCGAGCACGGGACAAGTTGACGACTTTGATGCTGAAGCTCTAGCTATGTTTTCTAACTATCTATCCGATACGGCAGACATGGCATTATACGACGAATTGATGGCAGAGCTTCTAGATGACTTCGGCGCCGTAGGCGCCAGTTTGCAGCTGAGTATTGAGGGATTCTCGACAGAGATTTTTGAGCTAGCAGTAGATATGTGTACGGGATCACCTTATGGATATGCCGCCGAACAAGAGAATCGAATGAGTCAAGCATTGATGTCGCAGGCAACAAATGTTCATGCGGCGCAGTTTGCTTATCTGTGTCCCTTTCAACTTTTTTATGGGAATGCTAATCAACATTCCGGCCAAACCGTGGCTAACCCCAATGCCGATAACGGTGGCAGCGGTTTGCAACTTATATAGGAGGAAAATAAAAATGCCAAACACAGCAGAAACACTAGGAGGCGACAACCTCAACACAAACACAAACACAGCAGAAACACTACTAGGAGGCGCTGGTTATTATCAAAACATGTATGCGGAAGCGAATGCAGAATGTGGACTAAGTTGGGGGTACGTGAAATCGCTGTCGGAACAGCAATTTTTAGATCATATGCGCGGTAAAATTCGCCTCTACTTGTTGGGAAGGGGCTTCGCAACTGGGCAAGCGGGTTTTGCTGGATATATTACCATCGATCATATCGTAGAGATCATAGTTCAGAATCTTAGAAGGAAAGCACTGGAGAATGCCCAACTGCCGGTGTACGGCCAGACTAGTACCTGGGGCACCACCGCCGATGGCACACCGATTCGAGCTTAATGGGGTAGAGAATTAACATGTTAGAGATAGGAAGAAATGCAATATATGTAAACTCGGGGCTTCTCAAGGTACCCAACACTAAGGAATTATTCTTTTCAGATGACAACATTTTCACGGGGGGTTCTTATGGTTCAGATGCAGAGGTTAAGCATTTCCTGGGCCCGTTTTTGAATGTCGACGATGCATTTCGAGGATGGATGAACGAGCATTACACCATCAACTACAATGGCATGATTAATTATCAGAGCGATTTTGTAGATACCCAATACACAGCGGTGACAGTTGTCCTCAACGAGGCTGGTGCTGAAACTTTACAATTTACATGGACAGCCAACGCCGAGGATTCGGATGTGTGGCTCCAACGACAACTCTATCTCAATCAGAAAATTAACAGCTGTCGAAAATTTTATGACTTTTATTTTAAAAGAGTTCTTCCAGTGCGCTATAATACTTTAGAGAGTTTGAATCGAGTGGGAACTGTAAGCTATGTTCATCCCCAAACTCAATATAATTATCTTGTTTCTTGGTATGAAAAATTTCTTGTTGACAATCCAGGGGTATCCGAAAGGGTTCTTCCGAGTTTTTACGCTTTATATGCGCAAGGGGTTTATAAGCAGACTAATATGAGCGTATTAAATTCTTTAAATAATACCTTCCCCGATCCTGTTAGTGCTGAATTTTTATCGGTGGATGACGATGCGCGCACAGGCATTGCGGACAGCACACTCGTGAAAAATCGCTACATAGCTTACCTTAAGAAGTATGCTGTTGCTGCCAACAATTATATTGCTAATAATTCCTTAGAGGCGCTTAATACAGGAATTGGAGATTTTTATTCTACTTATATGTTCACTGATGCTACCATTCCTCTTTTAACTACTGAGGCAGTTAAAGGGGAGATGTTTCCCTTTTATAATCAAATAAGTTTTTCTACCGATAGAAATACCACCTTTGCTAATATTTTACGAGAGTTAAGCATTAGCGATGAGTTGATGAAAATGGTGATCTCTGATCCTAACCCGGTTTCTCAACTGAATTTTGGGAGAAGCACGGAACTTTTAATGCCGCCTGCATCTGACTTAGAGACAGAGCCGGCAGCTGTCTCTTATGAATTTACCAGTGGCAATCTAAAGATGTGGGATTTGAAACACTGGATTCAATTTGGGGTATTTAATGCTAACACCATCCCGACAGTAATTTCACCGGAAAGAAGTGTTGGATATGATCCCGCCTTTATTAAGACGGTGGGAGCTAAGGTGGGGGATATCCCCACTTATACCAATAAAATTATTACTCAACTTTTTACAAAGCTCGTTTTAAGTGCCAAGGTTAATCGCTTATCTGCCGAGAAGTCCAGAAACATTAAAGAAATGTTTGACGGGGTAGCATGTTATTCGGAGGCTGTTTTTTATAAAATAGAGAAATTTGGTATGGGATCTTCCACTACTCCATTGCACACCTACTATATTCCCAACTCGACAAAGCTAGATGTGTGTAATTTTATCGACACTCAAGTAAAATATGGTTCCCAATATACTTATAAAATTATTTCTTATGTGTTGGTTCTTGGCAATAATTATAGTTATAACGGTACCGATGCCGGTACCGTTTCGGCGCAGGATCCAAATACGGCACGTATTTCTTTGGGATGTACAGCCGAGATGAGACTGGTGGAAGTTCCTATCGATACCATTGAAGGGCTGCGCATAATGGATCATCCTCCAATTGCTCCCGTCTCTTCTATTGTGGGTTTCCGAGGAATTGAAAATAGGATTTTAATTAATCTTAATGGAGCTACCGGAGATGTTGTAATGGAGCCAATCCCTCTCGAACCTGGCGATCTAGATCTCATAGCCCTCCAGCGCCAATCGCAAAGACGCTCAGACACTAAGTTAAGATTTCTGAATGACGATGCCCCTTCTCTGTTTGAGGTTTTTCGAACCACTCAAAAGCCACGCGCTTATTTAGATTTTGAAGGAACCAAAATTGCAGAACTATCTACGCAGAACATTTCTACGTCAGCTGCCTTCCAAGATTCTATCACTCCCAATATAGATTATTATTATGTTTTTCGTTCGCGAGATATTCATGGTAATATTTCTAACCCAACGGCTATTTATCAAGTGAAAATGATTAAGGACAGTAGTCCTCCCTATTTGGTGGTAAAGCCCTATGATCTCAATGAGGAAATGCAAGATCATAAAAAGAAGGTACCTTCTAAAAGTATGCGACGTTATATTCAAATTATTCCCACCACTCCCCAAGGACTTTTAAATGTGGAGCAGTCTAATTTACAAACAGCTGCCTCTGCCACCGACACTAACTCGGTGGTATTGGGAGTAGCCGATGAGACAGTATGGGGAGAGAAGTTTAAGATTAGGTTCACTTCAAAGAAGACGGGAAGGAAAATAGATTTGGATTTTATTTTTGATACAGAACATCAACTAAGTCAAAGTTGATACTAATTATTGTGATAGGAGATTTATTATGGCATTTTTAGACAATTCCGGCGACATTATTTTGGATGCAGTCCTTACCGATACCGGTAGATTGAGACTAGCCCGAGGTGATGGATCTTTTCGCATAGCCAAGTTTGCTTTGGGTGATGATGAGATTGATTATGGAAAATATGATTACAACAATCCAAGCGGGAGTGCCTACTATGATTTAGACATTATGAAGACACCTATCTTCGAGGCGTTTACAAACAATACGGCAACGCTGCAATCTAAGCTGATTTCCATTTCACGCACCAATTTACTTTATTTGCCGGTGATTATGTTGAACGAAAATCAAGTCGCTTGGCAGACTTATCTCGAAACTAATATGTTTTATGTAACAGCGGATAGCACCACCACAAATGCCCTTCAAGGGGTGTCACAAATTCTACGTGGCGATCAAGTGGGGAATACTACCTCTAGCCCCAATTATATTCGTTGTGATCAGGGGCTCAATACTAAGGCGTTACCAGCAACCAATCAAATTGATGCCTCTCTGTTAGAAACTCAATATATCGTTGAGATGGATAATCGTTTTGGGAGTCTTTATTCAAAGAATGGTAATCCTGCGGATGTATCTTTTGTTGATGATGATAACGTAGCTAGCTACTTTTTGTCTCAAGGCGCCACCACCGCTGCTTTTATTCAATTGATGGGGCCGCAAACAGATCCCAATGTCGAAACTCCCGATATGGTAATTGCTGGCCCACGGGGAACAACACTCACACTTAAGATTAAGTCGTCTGTAGACTTACAATCGAGCACCCATTTGTTTCTAACTTTGGGATCCACCACTACCATTGGAAGTGATTCTTACTATACGATAGACACGACGATTAAAGTGACGGGCGCAACTACGGGTTATCGACTTGATATTCCTGTGAGATACCTGAAGAAGGTATGAAATTAAAAGGAAAAAGAGGTTAAAACATGGCTACAACTTATAAGACTTTTTTAAACAATGATATCGCCGCAACGCGCACATTGCTTCACGAAGCAGTCCCCATCACAGGTTCTATTGTTTCAGGGACGTATGGCACCCTGGCAGCAGGAACGAACATCAAGACTTACACGTCGGACTTATTTGAGTCGGTATACGATTACCCTTATCTAAGTTCATCTGCTAATCATATTTTTGACATTACGATGGGATATGCTACTACCTCTCCATACTCAGCGTCGGCTGTAGCAGGAGGCGTAAGCGCCAATGATATTAAAAATAAAATTAATATGTACAATGAAATGGCACAAGTCCTTATGGGGCATGATGCGACTGGAACTATCTTGCAATTTGATCAAGACGGAGATATAGGCTCGGGAGGCACTAAATTAGATTCTATTTATGCGTTAAATTTTGCACGTCTTCTCACCAAGGATGAGATTAAGAAAGGTACCTTTACCCTTAAATTGGGAAACACCAATGCGTTTGCGAGTGCCAACAACACCCTTCTTACTGTGCAGGATCTCCAAGCGTCTACTACTTACAAAGTTAATTCGCCGTCAGGTGAATATGGGATTCTCTATACTTCATCAGCGGAAATAAGTAACGTCTCAGGAGTGGGGCTTCTCTTTTATCAAGCTGGCGTCGCAATTCTTACCTCCTCTCTCTTCGACGCAGCAGAGGTGATGGACGTGGCGGGACAAACACGCGATCAGATTTTTACTGGTTCTACAATAACAGATAATGCGAATTCTTTAAGACACCGTTTATTCAATTTGGAGTTTAACAATACTACTGAATTGAATTCTACCATTTATTTTTGCCGTGTAAATCACAATGAATTTAATTATAGTGCCAACCCCACATACCTTAGTTCGAGTAAAATTGTAGTGAAGCAGCAACAATCAGATGCGCCCGTCGCATATATGACTACGGTAGGACTCTATTCAGCTGATAATGAATTGCTAGCTACTGCTAAAGTATCGGAACCACTTAAAAAGGATCCTAACAACGAACTCATCTTGAGGGTGAGATTAGACTACTAGAAAAATGGAATTATGTCGTTATACAAGTTTGAGCCAGATGATGTTCTTTTTAATAGGATAAAAACCCATCCTAGAGTTAAGTTTGTCATCCATACCGGCTCCATTCATTATAATGATAATGTGAATGTTTTTGGCACTCCCAATGGAAATGTCTCCCTTAACGAGTTGGGCACCTTAAAAGCTTTTGGATCCGATTATCACGCGTTTATCACCAAGGGAAGCTCCCGTATCGGATGGAAGACAATATCTTTAAGTAGCTTCCAAGATATGCAGTTTGGGGAAGTGATTACTTCGTCCCGCCCCATGACAGCTTCTATTCAGAATGAGTATTTTATTGCAGATTCGACACGATTGCATGTCGATGCTCTTAAGAATATCTCCGACTCCTACACTAATCTGAGTCCAGCTTATAGTTTTTCTTCGTCATTGGGCGACAAAGCTACACAGCAATTGAGGCTTCTAAGTATCCCAAGTATTTTTTATGGCTCTACCATTAAAAAAGGCACAGTAGATTTAAAATTCTATGTGACTGGAACTTTAGTTGGGCACCTTCAAGATAAATACAAGAATGGGGAATTGCTTCAAATAGGCCCAGTAGGAAGCGGAGGCTCAGGCAGCTGCGCAGGATTGGTATATTACAATGAAGGATTTGTTCTCCTTACAGGAAGTTGGGCTATTACCACTGAACATACTGAAGATTATGTAGCAGGAGGAGCGCAAAATCCACGCTGGGTATATTTCGGATCAGCAGGTGCATCTCCCTCTGAACAAACCCACTGTTCGAGTTATGAACTTCAGATGAGTGGCACCCAGTATGTTCCTGTCATGACGATGCTAGCTCATGCAGACAAAGCCGACTTAAATCATTCTAATAATCCTACCTATATTAAATATGGGCAAACGGCGACTATCTCTAATCCTTATAATGCTGAGACGAGTTCTTTAGGTTTTTATGAAAAAATTGATTTAAAAATTAAAAATGTAGCAAAATACCCTTATAATAATGATACGGGATCTTTTAAGAAAGAGACATATATTTCTAAGATAGGAATTTATGACGATCAGAAGAATCTCATTGGGATTGCAAAAGTTGCTACTCCCGTTAGAAAACGAGAAAACGATCAGTTTACTTTTAAATTAAAATTGGATATTTAATGATTTTAGGATTAGACTTATCTACTAGCATAATTGGATTATGTATAGTAGATGATGATGGAGAGATCTATCATCAAGAACATATTGATTTAAGAAAAGAAGAAACTTTCTTTGATAAGGTAAGAAGCGCCAAAGAAAGAATTCTGTGTCTTTTCGAGCCCCACTCTATAGATGAAGTATGGATAGAGCAATCCCTTCAGGCATTTCGGCCCGGATTCAGTTCCGCAAAAACCCTCTTGACATTATCTAAATTTGGTGGTATAATGGAATGGATCATACTTGAAAGCACCGGGATCACTTCTCAGTATATAGGCGCAACCTCTGCTCGCAAGCAATGTGGGATTACCGTTCCACGTGGCGAGAAGGGAAAAGACGTTGTGATGCGCTTTTTACTTGACAAGGAGCCTACTTTCGTGGTAGAATACACTACGTATGGTAATATCAAAAAGCATTTTTATGATATTGCTGATGCAATAGTGATCGCGAAAGCAGGGTTTTTATGTCAGCAGAAGAAAAATTAGATGTATTAAAAGGGTTTTTAAATCTCTCCTATATTAGCAGGGATGAGTGTTTATTTTACTGCCCTTATTGCGAACACCACAATCCTAAGATGTCTGTCAATTTAGACAAGAATGTCTATAAGTGTTGGGTGTGTGACACAAAGGGAAATAATATATGGAGATTGGTTCGCAAGTTCGGGGATTCATCTGACAAAAGAAAGTGGAGATCATTTGAAGATCAAGTAGATATAACAGATTCTGTATATGAGAAGATTTTTGGAACACCAAAAGAAGAAGAAGAGACAATTGAACTCCCGCCCGAGTTCGTCTCTCTTACGAATAGAAATCTGTTAGTAGGCGGCAAGAGAGCAAAAAAGTATTTATTAAATAGGGGATTGACTGATCGGGATATTGCACGATGGAAGATAGGATATTGTGCAACCGGAGAATACAAGAGTAGAGTGATATTTCCATCCTTTAACAAAGATGGGAAATTGAATTACTTTGTAGGTAGAAGTCATTCCGATGATTGGATGAAATATAAAAATCCAATGGTAAGCAAGGATATAATATTCAATGAATTGAATGTTGATTGGAAGGAGAGAGTATGTTTGGTAGAAGGAATATTTGACGCCGTTAAAGCAGGCACTAATTCTATTCCATTGTTAGGTTCCACATTAAATGAGAGAAGTAAACTCTTTCAGAAGATTATAGAGAACGATACAATTGTATATCTGGCGTTGGATCCAGATGCGGACAAGAAGAGTATGGAAATGATCAAAGCGTTTCTATCTCATGGAATAGAAGTTCATAAAGTGAACGTAAGCGGGTATGAAGATGTGGGTTCGATGAGCAACGAGATTTTCGCAAGAAGATTTAAGAAGGCCAGAGAAATCACATCCGATGTTTATTTTCACGACAGTATCAGAAAGAGCGGAGGTTAAATGAGATTAGCACATATATCAGATACACACATTAGAAATTTTGAAAGACAGGACCAGTATAGGGCAGTCTTCGAAGATTTATATAGGGTTTTGAAAAAAGAAAAACCCGATTACATTATTCATTGTGGGGATATCGCCCACAAGAAAACAGTTATTTCACCGGAGTTCGTCGAACTATGCTCAGACTTCTTCAGGAACTTGGAAGCGATTGCTCCCACTTATATTATTTTAGGAAACCATGACGGCAACCTAAGAAACGCAGAGCGCCAAGACGCGCTCACTCCCATAGTAGATGCGCTGGGATTAAAGAATCTTCATCTCATGAAGAACTCAGGCGAGTATGTTGTGGACAAGGATCTCACATTAAATGTGATGTCTATTTTTGATGAGGACAATTGGGTGAAACCTACGAACGATGAGACAATTAATATCGCTCTGTATCACGGCGGCGTTCTGGGTTCGCAGACTGACTTTGGGTGGAACATTAAAGTAGATCATGATGTCAGCATTTTTGATGGCATGGACTTTGCTTTTCTAGGAGACATTCACAAGTCCAATCAGATATTAGATACCGAAGGAAGAGTGAGATATCCAGGCAGCACCATTCAACAGAACTTTGGGGAAACTCCCGATAAGGGATTGCTTATGTGGGATATCAAAGATAGAGACACTTTTGATGTTCGGCATATTGTATTGGAAGATCCCAATCCACATGTTGATATTATTTTAACTAAGACGGGACGATTACCCAAAAAGTTAAACATCAAGGAAGGTTCTAGGGTTAGAATTATTGCCGAGAATCGAACAACGATTGCCAACCAGCGTAAGTTGATTGATGCAGTGAGAAGAAAGTTTTATCCTCAAAGAGTCACCTTCTTAAATCGTGGGTTATCAGGTGTTCCATCTTCTTCTATGATTGCCGATGGAATAGAAATAGGTAATCTGCGCGATACTAAAGTTCAAGAAACGCTTATTGAAGAATATTTAAAAGATTACAATATTGATAAAGAAGTTCTAAAAGATGTGTATGATCTGAATAGCAGATATAATATGCTTCTCAATTTAGAAGAAGACGTTTCTCGCAACGTGAGTTGGTGCGTGGAGAAATTGAAGTGGAATAACCTATTCAATTATGGAGAGGGAAACGAGATTGATTTTTCTACACTCCATGGCATCGTGGGGATTTTGGGAAAAAACTTCTCGGGGAAATCGAGCGTGATCGATAGTCTCCTTTTTACTATGCAGAATAATACCTCCAAGAGTAGTGTGAAAAATGTTAATATTATTAATCAAAACAAAAATAGCGCCACGTCTGAAGTAGTGGTAGGAATTGGAGCACGTAAGTATAAGATTGCACGTAAGATGGAAAAGTATACTAAAAGGTTGAAAGGGAAAGAAACTCAAGAAGCGAAGATGGTTTTAGATTTTTCTGCTGTTGACGGAGATGAAGAGATTAGTTTGAATGGGGAAACACGAAACGATACCGACGCCAATATTCGTAGAATTTTTGGCACCAAGGACGACTTTCTGATGACAAGTTTCTGTTCTCAGATGGACTCCCTTCAATTCATTAACCAAGGTTCCACAGACAGGAAAAAGAACCTATCCAAGTTTTTAGATTTGGAAGTGTTTGAGAATAAATATCGTCTTGCTCATGATGACTCTTCCCATATCCAAGGTGCTCTTAAGCAGTTTGAGGATAAGACATTCGAGGAAGATCTCGAACGCGAGAGAGTTGCAATGGATGACGCCGAAGAAGAACTGCGCGTTCATCGGAAGGAATGTGAGTATATTAAATCTCGCCTTGATAAAACTAGAGAGGATGTCAAGAAGATTGAAATAGAGATTGCGGGATATCCCACAATTGATATTGATATAACAAAGATCGAAAGGCAACTTAAATCCGCCTCCACCAAAAAAGAGACAACTCTTAATCGACAGAAAGATATAAGTGGCGAGCACAAAGAGCACCAAGAATATCTCGACAAAGTAGAGGGATTCTTTACCGAAAACTCTCTCGATGATTTTCTACAGAGACAGG